>ENA-UOJE01000708-UOJE01000708.1-human-gut-metagenome-genome-assembly--contig:-C23-NODE-708-length-35067-cov-7.853050_pt1 | contig 35067 bp, 26 predicted proteins | sample MGYA00242341_ERZ723888 | MGnify/ENA metagenome assembly ERZ723888 | reverse complement strand
TTCCAAGGTATTTAGCGCTTTAGAACTCAAATCGTCATACTGAACAAGAATTTGACTTGAGTTTTCAGGGACAAATGCGCCATCGGCACACCAATAACAGTCACTGATATCGACAAAAGGGATACTCGAGCGCGTGAGGGCCCGCACAAAAGAGCTTCCGCCCGCTCCGCGCTCCGCAACCACGGTGCAGTAAAGGCCCGCGTCTGCATGTTCGATCGAGACCTCCCCTGCCGGAAACGCTTTCCGCACAAGCGACGTCAGGCCATCACGCGCCTCGCGAGCACGAACGCGCACGCGGTTCACATGTCGCTCGTAATCACCCGATTCCAGCAAACGCGCCAAAGCGACCTGGTCAACAGAGCTCACCGACGAGGCGTAGAAACCAAGGTTGCGCCTAAACCGCTCCATTAGCTCATCGGGCAACACCATATACGCCAAACGCAACGCCGATGAAAGGCTCTTCGAAAACGTGTTGGTGTAGATAACCGACTGGGCGGCATCGATCGACGCGAGCGCGGGAATCGGCTTGCCGGCAAGGCGAAACTCACAATCAAAGTCATCTTCGATGAGATACCGACCTGGTCGCTCGGCGGCCCAGCTCAGTAGCGCATAGCGACGCGCAATACTCGTCACAAGGCCGGTCGGATACTGATGAGACGGCATCAAGTGAAGGACATCGGTCCCGCTTTTCTGCAGAGTGCTCAAGTCCACGCCCTCATCATCCAACGGGATATGTCGTACTTGGCAGCCCATAGCCTGATAGATACGCGTCAGACGCAAATAGCCCGGGTCCTCAACGGCATACACCTTGTCGGCTCCAAGCAACTGAACCAACATGGTATCGAGCAGCTGGGCGCCTGCACCGATAACAATGTTGTTGGGGTCGACATTCATGCCCCTTGTCCCACGCAGATGGTGAGCAATTGCGCGTCGCAGCCGAGCGGTGCCCTGCGCCGGTGCGGGCGAAAAGATTTCGCGCTCATCTTCGGATGCCAGCGTCGCCCGTAGTGCGCTTTGCCAAAGCCGCGCCGCCTCCAAAGCGGAAGGAGAAAGTGCATCGAACAGCTCGACCTGTCCGTTGACATCATGCGCGCTGAGGCCCACAGAGACGGTATCTCGGTCGATGCCCTGCGAAGCCAAAGGCAAAACCGGTGCATCCGGAAGCTTGCAAGCGTAGTAGCCACGACGCGGCATTGAGCAAATATAGCCCTCGGCAAGTAACTGGCTATATGCATTCTCGATGGTAATGACACTGATTCCCAGATGACTGGCAAAGGCGCGCTTAGACGGAAGATGCTCCCCCGCCACAATACGTCCAGCAACAATATCATCTCGAATTTGCTGGTAAACATACTCATAAAGCGATGCTTCGCCGCGTTTTTCCAAATTGTAGTCAAGCATGAGTTTGCCACCTGACCTTATCGAGCTGTTCAATCTGGTATTAGGCTGACCTTATTATTATCTCGAAAACTGAGTATTTTGCCATACCCAGCTCCCCGATAGGATGTTCCGTCAAGCAATGCACATGCCAACCAAGGGAGCAACCATGGCAGAACAGACCAGCAAGGCCGATCGCGTCAAACTCAATCGCGAACTCGCGCAGATGCTCAAGGGCGGCGTCATCATGGACGTCACCACGCCCGAGCAGGCACGCGTCGGCGAAGAGGCGGGCGCCTGCGCCGTCATGGCACTCGAGCGCATTCCGGCCGACATCCGTGCCGCAGGCGGCGTCTCGCGCATGAGCGACCCCAAGATGATCAAGGGCATCCAAGAGGCCGTCTCCATCCCTGTTATGGCCAAGTGCCGCATCGGTCACATTGTCGAGGCGCAGGTCCTGCAGGCTATCGAGATCGATTACATCGACGAGTCCGAGGTTCTCTCCCCTGCCGATGACGTCTATCACATCGACAAGACCCAGTTTGACGTGCCATTTGTCTGCGGCGCCCGCGATCTGGGCGAGGCGCTGCGCCGTGTTGCCGAGGGCGCCACTATGATTCGCACCAAGGGTGAGCCGGGTACGGGCGACGTCGTTCAGGCCGTGCGTCACATGCGCAAGATCCAAAAGCAGATCCGCGACGTTGTTGCCCTGCGCGACGACGAGCTCTTTGAGGCAGCCAAGCAACTGCAGGTTCCGGTCGAGCTGGTGCGCGAGGTCCATGCCACGGGCAAGCTTCCCGTTGTGAACTTTGCCGCCGGCGGCGTAGCGACCCCTGCCGACGCCGCGCTGATGATGCAACTGGGCGCCGAGGGCGTCTTTGTCGGCTCGGGCATCTTTAAGAGCGGCGACCCCGCCAAGCGCGCCGCCGCCATCGTCAAGGCCGTGGCAAACTTCACCGATGCCAAGCTCATCGCCGAGCTTTCGGAGGACCTGGGCGAGGCCATGGTGGGCATCAACGCCGACGAGATCGAAATCATCATGGAGGAGCGCGGACGCTAGTCCGGCAGAAAGGATCGCACATGAGCGATTATGCAGACCAAACGGTCGCCGTGCTGGCGGTCCAAGGCGCTTTTGCCGAGCACGAGGCAAGACTATCCGGGCTTGGCGCACACTGTATTGAGCTGAGGCAGGCGGCTGATTTGAAGCAGGACTTTGACCGTCTGGTACTTCCCGGCGGCGAGTCCACCGTTCAAGGGAAGCTGCTTGCCGAGCTCGGCATGCTCGAGGAGCTTCGTGCCCGTATCGCTGAAGGCATGCCCGTCCTGGGCACCTGCGCCGGCTTGATTCTGCTGGCGCGCGACCTTGCCGCCCACGACGATAAGGGGACGCCGCGCCTGGCAACCATGGATGTGCTCGTCGAGCGCAATGCCTACGGCAGGCAGCTCGGCAGCTTTCGAACCAAGGGGCAGGTAGCCGGCATCGACGGTGAAGTGCCGCTGACGTTTATCCGCGCGCCCCGCATCGTTGAGGTGCACGGCGATGCCGAGGCCCTGGCCGAAGTCGATGGCCGCATCGTCGCCGCCCGCCAAGACAACCAGCTCGGCGTAACCTTCCACCCCGAACTCGACGAAGACACCCGCCTCCACGAACTGTTCCTACAAATGTAGGCATCGAAATCAACAAACGAAATGAGAGTGGATAATCTCCCACTTTAAGCTTGGATGCAGGCTCAAACCGGGAGATTATCCACTCTCATGCTATGTAGTCGTTGGGTGTTCTTAAACGACTAGTCAAACAAGAACGTCCCCAACGACCACCAAAATAAACCTGTCCCTTTTTGGCAGGCTTTGATCAGGACAACGCCGATGTTTTGGTACCGACAGCGAAAACCCGCCAGAGCGAGCAAGGTGCCTTGAAGCGAGGCGGCATTGACCTTCTGGTCATGCCATCGAAGCTGAAAGGCAGATTGCCGCTCTGGCGGGTTTGCAGCGTCAACTAGTTACGCGGTTTGGTAAAACCGCGTAACCCAACTAGAAGCGGTTGCCGCGGAAGCCGCCGCCGTTGCGGCCGCCACGATCGCCACCGCGACCGCCACGGTCGTTACCACGGTTGCCGCCGAAGCCGCCACGGTTGCCACCGCGATCGCCATAGCCACCACGGTTGCCACCGCGACCGCCACGGTCGCCGCCACGGTCACCAAAACCGCCACGGCCGCCACGATCGCCACCGCGACCGCCGCGGTCGCCGCCACGGCCACCACGATCGCCAAAGCCGCCGCGACCGCCACGGTCGCCGCCACGGCCACCACGGTCGTCACGGCCGCCGCGAGGACCGCGATCCTCGTCCAGGCCCATGGCGACGAGCGGAGCGATAACCTTATCGAGAGCGGCCATCAGCTCGGTGGCCTCCTCGTAAGAAAGCTCGGGCAGGAGCTTCTCCTTCTTGTTGGCAAGCTCGACCAGGCCCTCAGCGGCATCCTCGGCGGCGAAGACAACAATCTTGCGCATATCGCCCTCGGCGTCGTCGATGCGGCCGACCAGATCGGCAGCCTCGGCCTCAGCCATCAGGCCATCGAGCTCACGAAGGCGCATGCCCAGCAAGTCGGACATTTCCTTCTGCTCCATCTTGGGCTTGAGGTCAAGAAGCTTGATGGCGCGCTCGATGTTCGCCATGCGCTCGGCCTTGGCCTCCTCCTCCTTGGAAATAGCAAAGCGACGGCTACGCAGCAGGCGGGCGGCCTTCTGCATCTTGTCCATCAGCTCTTCGTCATCGTAATCAACGGCGGCCTCGACAACCTCGGCCTCCTCCTCGGCGGAAACCTCGTCAGCAGCCTCAACCTCGGCAGCTTCGGTCTCCACGGTCTCGACTGCCTCGACCTCGGCAGCCATGGTCTCGTTCTCGGTCTCGTTCATGATCTCTTCGTTCTCGGACATGAGACTCCTTCTTGGCCCTCTCGGGCATCATCGCCCCATTCGCGGGGCCCGTCGCGCACTCTTTGCGCTTTAAACATTCATGCCTCTCGGCAAAACGTCCATTAGTTTATGGTGTCGCCATCCAATCTAGCTGCAGAATCTATGTGCACACATTAATGCGACATGTGTGACTCGCGACGAGCGTACACCAGCGACGCCACGAACCCGACCACGGCAATTACAGCCGCTACACGCACGGCAGCTGCAAATCCAATCGCCTGGGCAACGTCTGTCGCAGCGCCAGCGGCGCCGGCGGTCGCAGCGGAACTCGAGAGCAGACCGATAAACAGCGACGGGCCAAACGATGCGGCAATCATATTCCACGTGTTAAGCAATGCCGTTCCGTGAGGATGTTCAGCGGCGGGTAGCGTCTCCAAGCCGGCCGTTTGCGAGGGGCTCAGCACCAAACCGACTCCGGCATACACCACAACGGTCAGCGCCACGACGACGCCGATGTTCATGCTTGCCGCCGTCATCGAGATGGCAGTCTGCCCCACGGCAATCAGGGCAAAACCGACCGGCAGCAGCGGCCATGCGCCACGGGCGTCCATCACGCGTCCGCCCACAATCGAGGTCACGGCGTTGCAGGCAATCGCCGGCAAAATGAGCAAGCCCGCAATAAGTGCGGTCATGCCGTATGCGCCCTCAAAATAGAGCGGCAACAAAACGCTCATCGAGAACGTCGTCATCATCGACACCACCACAAGCAAACACGCAGGCCAAAAGCGAAAGCTCGCCATGGGACGCACGTTAAGCACCGGATGCTCGAGCTTGAGCTGACGGGCCGCAAACAGGCCGAGCAGCACAATGGCGGCGATAAGCGTCACGATGCCGGCAATCAGATTGGTCGAGAACTCGCCTACGGAATACACAAATGCCGTAATGCCGGCGGCGAGCAAAACAACCGACAGAATATCAAGCGTGGTGTTCGAGCGCTCTCCGACATTCTGAACAAGCTTTACGCCCGCCGCAGCGACCACAATGCCGGCCACCAGCGGCACTACAAACACCGCCCTCCAGCCAAACAACGTGCACATAAGACCGCTGATCACAGGTCCAAACGCCGGCCCTAGCGTAATGCAGGCACCACCCAGGCTCAGATACAGACCGAGCTTCTCGCGCGGGGCGCAAGACAGCACCACGTTCATCATGAGCGGAAACAAGATGCCCGATCCCGCAGCCTGTAAAATACGACTTGGCAGCAAAACGCTAAACGACGGAGCGATCAGACACAGGACTTCGCCGGCGACTATACATCCGCATGCGAAAAACAACAGCTTGCGCGTCGAGAAACGGCCGGACAGGAAGGCCATGATGGCCGTAAAGATCGACGTCACAATCATGTAGCCCGAGACGAGCCACTGCGCCGTGGTGGCACTCACCGAAAAGGCCGCCATAATGTCGTGCAACGCCACGTTAATGATGTTCTCGTTAAACGCGGCAACAAAGGCCGCAATATACATAACGACGAGAAGCGCCGCAGTGGCCGATGGCGTTACTTGAACTTGTTGCTGAGATTTGCTCCCCATGCATTTCCTTCCTCTTGGAACGACAGTTGCATCGCCCCAGAGGAACAGTCCAGGGCGAAAAATGAGCCCTAGACTTACGCCAGACGCCGTACACGACGAGTCTGACAACATGGTCCAACGTCGAAAGATTGTAACGCGGACGCACAGCTTTCCTTCCGCGCTATTATTAAAAGTCCACGAAAGCATAAGACATGAGGAGCCCGCCATGATTAAGCCCATCATGAAATCCGAGTTCTTTTTGCGTCTGCCTTCCGAAGACGCGGGACCCGACGATGCCGCAACCGGGCAGGATCTCCTGGATACACTCCACGAGCATGAGCGCGAGTGCGTGGGCCTCGCCGCCAACATGATCGGCGTGCGCAAACGCATCATCTGCGTAAAGGACGGCAACAGGACACTCCTGATGTACAACCCTCAAATTCTTGAGCAGGTCAATGCCTATCAGACGAGCGAAGGATGCCTCTCGCTGACCGGCGAGCGTCCCTGTACCCGCTATCGCCGCATTAAGGTTGAGTATTTGGACGAGAACTTCGTTCACCGCATCAAAAACTTCTCGGGCTACACCGCCGAGATCATCCAGCACGAAATCGACCACTGCAATGGCGTCGTGGTTTAGGCCACCTGCCAAAATGAGGGTACCGGAGGCCTCCCTATGGATATCAGCCGCTTTGGCGAATTCGCCATCTTAGCGCAGTCACGCACGTTTCTTGATGCGGCGGAACTGCTTTTCATGTCGCAATCAACCCTCTCCAAGCACATCATGGCAATGGAGCACGAACTCGGCTGCAAGCTCATCGATCGAAGCCAGCGCCACGTAACACTCACCGCGCAAGGTGAAGCGCTCCTCCCCTATGCGCAAAAAATTGCGACGCTTCAGCACCGCTATCTTGCCGCCATTCAAATAGGCGCAGGTGAGCCGCTCGAGCACCTCACCGTAGGTTCTATCCCCATTATGGCCCCTTATGGGATCACGGACGCCGTCATCGATTTTCAGCAGGCGAACCCCTCATATTCTGTTGAGCTCATCGAGGGCGAGGGCGACACACTCAAGCGCATGCTCCTGCACGAGGACATTGACCTGGCCTTCATCCGTGACAGCGGCGCCATCGAGCCGGAGTTCAAAAAGATTCCCTTTACGACCGACCGGCTCGTGGCCGTCCTTCCGCTCGACCATCCGCTCGCCGAACGTGACACCGTCGAGATAGACGACCTTATCGACGAGAATTTCCTCATGCTTCCCCAAGGCTCGTTCGTAAGCGAGCTCGTCCTTTCCCTTTGTCGAGAAGCTGGATTTGGCCCACGTGTTACGTTCACCGGCAAACGAGCCGAGAACATCATCTCTCTTGTCGCACGCGGCGCCGGTGTCTCATTCCTCATGCGCAAGCCGGCGGAATCGCTTGCCAGCGGAAAGGTAGCCCTGGTGCCGCTTGAGCCCGCGACGACCTCCGAGGTCAGGCTCTACCTCAAGCGGAATGCCGCGCACTCGCAGGCGGTCGTCTCGTTCATCGGCTTCCTCCCCTACCGTCAGCTCCTGCAGGGCGACCGTGCGTCTTCCACCGCGGCACGACCGTCATAATCCCCGCTGCTCCACAACCGCAGACCTGTGTCCGCAAACACGCTGACAACGGCACAAAACACAAATATGCCTCGGGCGGCACGTCGCCGTCCGAGGCATATTTAGTTAAAGTGCGCAGACAGACTAGTCCACCGAGATGTTGAGCGCCTTACCGCCCTCGTCCTTCCTGGTACCGATCACCATAGCGGCGACAAGAGCCAGAACGAAAGCGACCACACCGGAGATGACAAGGCCGATAAAGCCCGTGTCGATGCCGGCAGGGTTAATAAAGCTCGGGAAACCGAGCGGGCCGGAGGCACCGAAGGCATAGAGTTTGGTACCCATGAGGCCGGCAATGGCGCCGCCTACACCAGCGGAAATAAAGGTTGCCCACATAAGACGCTTACGCGGCAGCAAGATGGCGTAAAGCGCAGGCTCGTTGACACCGAAAATCGAAGAGACAAGAGCGGGAATGTTGACGGCAGCATTTTCCTCGGAGTCCTTGGTTCGGATGACCATGCCAAGCACAGCACCGGCGATGGCACAACCGCCTGCATACACGAGCGGGTTAATGAGGTCATAGCCGTAGGTTGCGACATCGAGAAACCACAGCGGGATGATACCCCAGTGCAGGCCGAACATGACGAGCAGGCTCCAGAACGTGCCGATGACGAAGCCGGCGATGGCGGGCTGGAAGTTGATGAGCATCAAGATGATCTGGGCAACGATGTTGGAGAGGACCGTCATGACCGGACCGACCACAAGCAGGCCAAGGATGCCGCAAATGAGGAGCGTCAGGATGTTGGAGAAGAACGAGCTCACAAGCGCGGGCAGCGCGTTAGAAAGGGCCTTGTGCACCTTGGAGGCAATCCAGACGATAAAGATCGCAGGCAGAATCGTCGATGAGTAATTCTGCATGATCAGCGGGATGCCAAAAATATCACCGTAGACATTGGACTCGAAGACCGTGCCGGCGCCGAGCGTGTAGAGCGGATCTCCACCCATAAGGGCAACGAGCGTCGGGTAGACGAGGATGCCACCGAGTGCCATTCCCATAACGGGCTTAAGTCCGAACTTCTTGGCCGACGTCCAGCCAATGATTAGCGGAAAGTAATAGAAGACCGAATCTCCGATTGCCGAGAGCGTCACATACGTATTGCTGTCCTTGGCAAGCCAACCGGCAACCGTGCAGAGCGCGAGCATCGACTTGATAAAGCCACCGGCCATAAGCACGCCAAGAACCGGCTGCAGAATCTCGGAGATGATGGCAAGCAGACGCGAGAATGGATCGCCCTTTTTGACGTCGTCGCCCTCATCGATATCGAGTGCGGGTTTGGAGTCGAACCCGCCAATCTGAACAAGGTCGTTGTAGACGGCCTCGACAGTGGCACCAATCACGACCTGATACTGTCCGCCGGCCTGGATGACGTCAACGACGCCCTTCGTCGCCTTAAGCTCATTGGTCTGGGCGAGCGATTCATCCTTGAGGCGGAAGCGGAGACGCGTAATGCAGTGGCTCACGTCTAACACATTGTCTCGACCACCGACCTTTGTGATGATTTCATCGCAAAGCTTCTGGTATTTCATGGAATTCTCCTTTTTCTGAGCGGGGTATAGCATCGATTTCATGCCTCCGTAGTCGACGTGGGAGGGCAAGGAACCCGCTTCCCCCCTTGAAATCCGCGGACGCACGTACGCCCGGGATGGGGAACGGCAGAGAAGATGGAAGATGCCGATCACATGGCAATGAGCCTCATTGGCCCATATCACGCAATCAGGCCTACAGACGCGAATCTGCTGCGCCGAGAAGTCTCGTCGTCTGGCAGAACTTGTCACACAGACGTTCCGGTTCGCCCTGGGGAATCTGAGTACGCTCGGTCTCAAAAGAGAGGCCGTACTCGCGTGCCGGAAGGAAATACTCGAAATAGCCGTTGGTGTAACCGCAAACTATTCCCTCGACCGGGCATTCGCGCTTCATGCGAATACCCAAGTCGCTGCCGAGCTCACTCGGGAACACAAAGAGATGCAGGCCGCCCAAACTGATGACGACACACTTAAGCGTGAGCGAAAAGTCGTCATGGGCAACGGTGTGATAGAACGTCTGAGGCTCGATGCGGTCGAGAACGACCTCGCGATCGAGCTTGATCTGGGAAATCGCCTCGGCAAGACCGGTCGAAACGCGCTCGACCTCGGGAATGCCGCGTCCCTGACGAAAATTGCGGTCGCTACAGTCGCCAGCAGCACCGACGACCATGGCCGGATAGTAACCAAGGCTCTGAGCGAGCTTTTTGCCGGTAAGACCGGCGAGTTCGCTCGTGAGCTCCGTGCAGTCGGGTCCGACGCAAGCGGAATGCACCGCCCAGTTCACAAAGCCCGCAAATGGCTTGCCTTCGGTATCGAAGAACGACACCACGATAACCTCATTGTCGGCAAGCTCACCGGGAATGATGCGGTTGTCGTAGAAACCGGTGATGACTTTTTTGCCCATGCGACAGGTCGCAGGTCGCGCGTTGGCGCGGCACTCTTCGAAGCATTGACAGATGGTATCGAGGAACCAGCGATAGTAGTCCTCGTTGAATTTTCCCGTCCACCAGCCGCGATGGTAGGCGACGATCGAAGTGTGGTCGTGCGTCGCGGAGAGCAGAACGCAGTCACGGTCGATTCCGTAGCGCTCGGCGAGCATCGTCTTAACCTCCTCGGCCATGCTCTCCTCAAACTCGAGAACATCGGCGTTGAAGAGAAAAACTTCGCGGTCGTCCTGTTGGAAAAGAATCGCGTTGGCGAAGACGTCGTCATGGACGCCTGTCGCAGGCTCCAGACGGTTGGGGAGGTTACGGTATCCGATTAGATAGATGTCGCCTTGCGGGGTAATCTTGCGGCGTGCATGTCCGATATTCATGCAAGTTCTCCTTTTTGTCGCGCCGCGTTCAAAGCGGCAAGGATGGTTTGGAGGAGGCGCTCATGGGAGCCGGCGGCAAAGCCGGAGTTCATGGCCTCATAGGTGATTTTCTCGTACGCATCGGGGGCCGGCAGGTACTTCTGTCCGCCGTTGACGAGCGTGGCAAAGAACACAGAGCCGGACCGAGCGGCGCGCACAGTGGCGCCGAACGCACTCGAGACCTCGGGTTGTACGCCGACAAGCTCGACGTTTCCCAGCCGGAGTAGATAGACCCTCGTGCGCTGCTCGCCAGCGGCATGAAACTCATACGTTCGGTGCGGAGCCAAAGAGTGAAAATCGGCGCGTGTCTGAGCGGGCAGGAGAACGTCGACCGTGCGGGCACCGATGCCGGTAGCGTCATCCTTACGCGCCATGCGAGCGGCCTCGATCAAAGCATCGCCCAAGGCCTGCCCCTGCTGGTGCAGCATGCGGTATCCGTCCTCATGGGCATCGACCGTCTGCTTAACGCCGGCCGCATCGAACATGACGTTCATGGCGCGCTCCGCCGGACCTTGGTCGCCCGCGGCGCCTGGCAGCAACAGGGCAACGCCGCCCAGCTCGCGCTCGAGTGACATGGCGGCAAAACCAAAGAGGTCTCCGCTCGCCATGCGCCTCCCCTCGGAGTCGCGCGACCCGTCGAGCACGGAGGACTGAACGTCCGCCGTCGCGAGCACGGCAACATACTCGCCCCCGGCATCCCTTATGGCGAGTACGGGCATCGTGTGGTCGGCAAACCCCCTGGGATTCGAGCCCAACCACCAGCCGGCAGGCGTCTCAATGTCGCGATTAACGTTCACGGGGCATTCGCCCTCCACAGCGGCGAGCGTGGCAGAGCGAATGCCCGCAACAGCGCGCTCGACAGCCGTGCGGGCGGCAGCGACGAGCGCTGCGCGATAGCGCTCGTTGCGATTGCGGGTAGCATCGTCGGCAAGATGCCCGGGAGTGCGGACGTGAGGCATGGAAAACGTGTGGGTAGGAACCACCCAAGAATAAGCACCGCTGCAATTGGCGGCATCCTCAACAACCTCACGCAGATCGGCGAGTAGAGCCGGAGCGATCGAGGTGACCTCAAGCGAAAGGACGCAGGCGCGTCGCCCCGTCCCCTCGATGATAAGGGCACGGGCGAAGACCTCATGACGGAGTTCGTCGAAACCGTCGAACGGCAACACGTCCCCAAGATCGATGGCCACACGAGCGGCCCCAGCCCTCATCTCTCCTTCGTCCATGGCAGATACTCCCCTCTGATTGCCGCTCACTCGACACCGTACAGTTGCTGCGCCGTACCGCCAAGCACAAGGTCGCTGTCTGTATCGCTCAGATTTGCAGCGCGAACGCAGGCGACACCCTCGGTGAGCCACTCGCGTTTAACGGGATAGCTCGTGCCAAAAACAATATGGTCTGCACCCAGCACGTCAACCGCGCAGGCAAGGAGTGTCTTGCCCCAAGGCTGAGCATGGGACATGTCGAAATAGATGTTGTTCTCGAGGCGCCTGGAAACGATCTCGGTATCGACCTGAAAACGGCCAGAAGCATCAGGGCGCTTGGGACCATGAGGCAGCAGCATCTCCTTAAACGCAAAGTATGCGCCGCCGAGCATGGAGTGGACCATCTTGATATTGGGGTAGCGTTCAAAGAAATCGCCAAAGATCTCTCGGCCGATCGCCGTAGTTTGGTCGACGCAGCGGCCATAAGAGCGGCGAAGGTTGTCGTACGCGAGAAGCGATTCGTTCTCGACCGGCACGGGAACATGGTGCACGTAAACGGTGACATGGCGTTCGTTCAGGTGCTCGAAAAAGCTCGAGAAGACCTGGTCGTCGAGATAGCGCTTGCCGTAGTGAGCGCAGAGCTGCACACCCGCAAAACCATCGTCGAGCCTGCGGTCGAGCTCCTCCAAATTCGCTTTGGTGCCAAAGGGCGGCACGGCGACAAGCGGAATCAGACGGCCACTTGACGCCTTCGCGTCAGCAGCCATACCGTCGTTGAAACGCCGGCACATCTCGAGCGACATCCACTCATGGCAGCCGGGGAGCTTGAGAATCGCTTTATCGACCCCCGCCTCGTCCATGTCTGCCAGACGCTTCTCAAGGGTGTAGTCTCCCTCGATATAGTTGAGGCCTGGGAAGCCAGCGGGCTTTTCGATCACAATCTGTCGCTTGCCCGTGGGGCTTACGGTCAGGTAGCCCTCGGTGTCGTAAGCGCGGGGCACCTCGGCCAAAAACTGTTCACAGAGTGTCTCGTCATGGAAGATGCGCTCGTCAAACCAGTAGGAATTTGCATCGATAATCATTGGTGGGGACCGCCTTTCATCTTGTCGAGAACATTCTAAAAAAGCGGACACACGGACATCAATTCCAGTTGAAGCACACTGTATTCCATTTTGGAATATAGTTTTCCGTTCACACGCGATTCCCACTCGCCCAAACGATCGAGACGCCGACAACGCGAGCTTTAACAGAAAACGGGCGACCCGAATCTGTTACGGGCCGCCCGTTAAATGACAGACTATCTATCTCTGTCGTTATGATTGACGGTAATGGTCAAAGAAGTCGGCGAGGTCTTCAAGGGACTCTTTGAGTACTTCCATGCGCGGCAGGTACACGATGCGGAAGTGGTCGGGCTCAGCCCAGTTGAAGCCGCCGCCGCGCGTGATCAGGATCTTCTTCTCGTGCAGCAGGTCAAGGGCGAACTGCTCGTCATCGGTGATGTTGAACTTTTTAACATCCATCTTGGGGAAGATGTAGAACGCCGCACGCGGCTTAACCACCGAGATGCCGTCGATCTTGTTGAGCGCCTCATACACAAAGTTGCGCTGCTCGTAGACACGGCCGCCGGGACGGATGTAGTCGTTGACGGACTGATGGCCACCGAGTGCCGTCTGGACGATCGACTGGGCCGGCACGTTGGAGCACAGGCGCATGTTAGAGAGCATGTTGACGCCCATGATGAAGTCGCTCATGCAGCGCTGGTTGCCCGAAAGCACCATCCAGCCAATACGATAGCCCGCGATCATGTGCGACTTGGAAAGGCCGCTAAAGGTGACGCAGGGCAGGTCGGGGGCGAGCGAGGCAATCGAGACGTGCTCGTAGCCGTCCATGCACAGGCGGTCGTAGATCTCATCGGCAAAGATCATCAGCTGATGCCTGCGTGCAATCTCGACGATGCCCTCGAGCACCTCGCGCGGATAGACGGAACCCGTAGGGTTGTTGGGGTTGATGATGACGAGGGCTTTGGTCGCGCTCGTAATCTTGGACTCCATATCCTCCAAGTCGGGATACCAATCCGCCTGCTCATCGCACAGATAATGTACGGGATGACCGCCGGCAAGGGTTGCGCACGCCGTCCAGAGCGGATAGTCGGGGCTGGGGATCAGAATCTCGTCGCCGTTGTCGAGCAGCGCGTTCATCGAAAGCTGAATGAGCTCGGACACGCCGTTGCCCGTGTAGATATGCTCCATCTGAACGTTGGGCAGGCCTTTGATCTGCGAATACTGCATGATCGCCTTGCGCGCGGAGAACAGGCCACGCGAGTTGGAATAGCCTTCGCAGTCGGGCAGCTGCTGGCGCATGTCCTTGATGACCTCATCGGGCGTGCGGAAACCGAAGGGCGCCGGGTTGCCGATATTGAGCTTGAGGATGCGCTCGCCCTCGTCCTCCATACGGGCGGCCTCGTCGACGACGGGACCGCGCACGTCATACAGGACGTTATCGAGCTTGGTGGATTTAGAAAAAGTACGCATGGTGGTGCTCCTTGCAATTTGAGCTGAGGGATGGGGTTCGGGCTTGGAATCGTTGCGGGGTGATGATGCCTCGCCTTGATCGGCGTCGCCGGCAAGCAGCCAGGTAACATCGACCTCCAAAATACGGGCGAGCAGCTCAGCCACATCGCGCCGCGGGATCGTCTTGCCGCTCACATATTGGCTCATCTGACTCTTGCCGAGTTTTTTGCCGAGCATCTCCGATGCGCGGATCACGTCCGACTGGCGAACGTCGCGATCGGACATAGTCTGTCGCAGGCGATCGCTAAACGTCTCTTGGGCCACTAGAACCTCCTTGCTGGCAAAGTTCAATTTATAGAATACGAATTGAACCAAGGTTCAATTTAGCAAGCAGTATAGCGCCGTACCTCATTCGAAAGTTCAATTTCATAAGAAAACGTACCGAACTTCGAGATTTGCCCAAAGTGGGCAATGACGCGCACACGTTTAGAGGTATTCGAGGAAACGGACGGCGGCAAGCGAAACATCGGCCGTTCGATATATCGCATTGATCTGCCGATGAGGATGTCCCTCGAGCGGACGCACGGCAACATCGAACTGACAGCGACGCAAGATGAGCGCGGGAAGAATGCTAACGCCCAGGCCGTCCTCGACCATAGCCATAATCGCATAGTCATCCCAGGTCGACAGCTTAGAGCGCACCGCCAGGCCCGCGCGGCGAAACAGCGGCGTAATCTCGTCGTCGCTACCGCGTTCCAGCAGGATAAACTGCTCGTTGGCCAAATCGGCAAGGGAAACGACCTCCGCGGTGGCAAGCGAGGAGTCCGCTGGCACCACGGCCATCAGCTCGTCTTGCACCAACGGTCGCGACGCCATGCCGGCGCCGCGTGGCTCGCGCGGAATAAAGCCCAGGTCGCAGCGACCTTCCGCCACCCATTGTTCAATCTCTGAGTAATCGCCCATCAGCAACTCATAATCGACGTCCGGATGATCGGCGCGAAAGCGCGCAATCACCGGCGGCAGCACGTGGGTCGCCACACTCGAAAACGTACCGATGCAGATTTTGCCGCGCATGAGTCCACGCATCTCATCCACCCGTCGCTGCAAGCGAGTGAATTCCTCGCAGAGCGCCTCGACAGCCGGCATGACCTGCCGCCCGTCGGCAGAAAGAGCCACGCCCTCGCGACTGCGGTCGAGCACCTTAAAACCCCAGTCGGCCTCAAGATCGGCCACCATACGGCTCACGCCCGACTGCGAATAGCTCAGGCGCTCGGCAGCACGCGTAAAGCTTCCGGCGCGCACCGTCTCCAGCAGCACCTGCATCTTTTGGATATTGGTCTCCACGGCACGTCCCCACCCTTGCATGAGTTTTTGTCATGTTTTCCATGCATTATATTCGCTTTTCTTCTAAAGCCAGTTCACCCATAGTGAACATGTTCGGATATAGAGGGGATGTCAGCGCATGAACAACGGACTGTTTACATACTTAGCAGCATTACTGTTGTTTGGCTCTAACGGCATCATCGCCGCAGCTATCGCACTGCCGAGCTCCGATATCGTGCTGCTGCGCACTTTTCTGGGAGCCCTCTCGCTTATAACCATCCTCGCCACTACCCAACACCATAAGTTGCAGGCGCCATCTCGTCCCCGCGAAGCCGCGGCCCTCCTCCTCTCGGGAGCTGCGCTGGGCGCCAGCTGGATTTTTCTGTTCCGCGCCTACCAGACGATCGGCGTCGGCGTATCCTCGCTGCTGTACTACTGCGGCCCCATCATTGTCATGGCGCTCTCCCCGCTCATCTTTGGCGAAAAGCTGACCGGCGGCAAAATCGCCGGCTTTGTCGCCGTCGCCTGCGGTGCTTTTCTCATTGCAGCGCAAGGTCTAGGCGGCAATATGCCCATTGCGGGCATCGTCTGTGGAATCGCCTCGGCCTTCTGCTATGCATTGATGGTCATCGCTAGCAAGGGTGCGCCGCACATCGAGGGCCTCGAGAACTCCACGCTCCAGGTGTGCGCCGCCTTTGTTACCGCACTGGTCCTCACGCTCATCACGCAGGGCGCTCCCTCATTCCTGTCCGCCGGTATCGCCGCCAGTATTGATTGGCGCGCCGTCGCTATGCTCGGCGTCGTCAACACCGGCATCGGTTGCCTGCTCTACTTTAGCGCCGTCGCCAAGCTGCCCGTCCAGACCGTCGCTGTCGTCGGCTACCTCGAGCCGCTTTCGGCGGTCGTGTTCTCGGCCGCCCTTTTGGGTGAAGCCATAACACCGGTCCGCCTGATGGGCGCCGCGCTTATCATCGGCGGCGCGATTTTTTGCGAACTCGCCGGCAAACGCGCAAACGCCAAGGCTGGCATCGCCCAGACAGTACGTGCTTAAAAGCCCCTGCTTTGAAATGCTACCTGCGTAGATAAATAATCCCCAGCTGAGGATTATTGTCTAAAATAACCCGATGTGCCAAACTGCTCTTGTATGTATAAAGACGGCATAAAGTTTTTTGTCCTAGACAGATAACCGGATGTCTAAGGGAGTCCTCGTGGCACACAATAAACTGGAGGCAAACCTCCAAGACCAGCGCGGGCAAGGCGGGCACGGAGCCATCCCCCTCTCCGCTGGCATGCTGCTCGTAACGCTCGGCGTCGTCTATGGCGACATCGGCACGAGCCCCATGTACACCATGAAATCAATCGTCGCCAACAACGGCGGCATCGGTACCGTCAGCGAGGACATGATCCTGGGCGCGCTTTCGCTCGTCATCTGGACCATGACGCTCGTGACCACGGTCAAGTACGTGGTAATCGCCATGAAGGCCGACAACCACAACGAAGGCGGCATCTTCGCCCTGTTCAGTCTCGTGCGCAAGGTGGCACCATGGCTGATTCTCCCCGCCATGATCGGCGGCGCGGCGCTGCTCGCCGACGGCATCCTCACCCCCGCGGTCACGGTCACCACAGCCATTGAGGGCCTGCGTACCATCGAGTGGGGCCACGCACTATTGGGTGACGGTCAGACCAATGTGATCATCATCACCATCATCATTATCTGCGGTCTGTTTGCCATGCAGCGCGCCGGTACCTCGTCAATCGGCAAGCTCTTCGGCCCGCTCATGACGCTGTGGTTCCTGTTCCTGGCAGGCGCCGGCCTGTTCAATATGCTCGGCAACCTGTCCATCTTGCGCGCGCTCAACCCCATTCGCGGCATTATGTTCCTGTTCTCGCCCATCAACCACTCGGGCATCATGGTGCTCGGCTTCGTCTTCCTGTCGACGACCGGCGCCGAGGCGCTCTATTCAGACATGGGCCACGTGGGCAAGGCCAACATCTACGCATCCTGGCCGTTTGTTAAGGCGGCCCTCATCCTTAACTATCTGGGCCAGGGCGCTTGGCTGCTCGCCAACAACTCCAACCCCCAGATGCTCGCGATGGATATCGTCAACCCGTTCTATATGATGCTTCCCGAGCCCCTGCGCCCCTTTGCCATCGTGCTTTCGGCCGTGGCGGCCATCATTGCCTCGCAGGCGCTCATCACCGGCTCGTTCTCGCTGGTATCCGAGGCAACGCGTCTCAACCTTATGCCGCATCTGCGCATCCACTACCCCAGCGACACCAAGGGCCAGCTCTATATTCCGCTCGTCAATAACATCATGTGGGTCGGCTGCATCTTCATCGTGCTGCTGTTCCAAAACTCCGAGCGCATGGAGAGCGCCTACGGCCTCGCCATTACCGTGACCATGCTCATGACCACGACGCTTTTGACGAGCTACATCGCCGGCATCCTCAAGCACAGGCTGGGTGCCTGCGTCTTCTCCCTGCTCTTTGGTGCCATTGAGCTGTGCTTCTTCGCCTCGTGCCTCACCATGTTCTTTGACGGCGGCTACGTCATGATCTTCCTGGCCGCACTGCTGTTTGGCCTTATGTACGTGTGGCGCCGCGGCACCGCCATCGAGCGCACGCAGACGATTTTGCTGCCCGTCTCCAAGTACATCGACCAGCTCAACCGCCTGCGCAATGACGAGACCTACCCCGTGCTCGCCGACAATCTGGTGTTCCTCACCAACAGCCCCGACCCGCTCACGCTCGACCGCGACGTGCTCTATTCCATCCTGGACAAGCACCCCAAGCGCGCCAAGGCATATTGGTTCATCAACGTACACGTTACCGACGAGCCCTATACGCACGAGTATTCCGTTGAGACCTTTGGCACAGACTTCCTGTTCCGCGTGCGCTTGGACCTGGGCTTTAAGGTCAATCAGCGCATCAACGCCTACCTGCGCCAGATCGTTGGCGACCTGATGGCCTCGGGTGAGTTGCCGCCGCAGCACCACACCTACTCCATCTACGAGACGCGCGGCAACGTGGGCGACTTCCGTTTTTGCATGCTGCGCAAGATGCTTGCCCCCGAAACGGACATCAACCGCAACGACCATCGCGTCATGGCCATCAAGTACGCCGTCCGCCGCGCCTGCGGAAGCCCGGCACGTTGGTATGGTCTCGAGAACTCGGCCATCATCATCGAGTACGTACCGCTCTTTGCCCGCATGCGCCCGGCCGTCAAACTCGTGCGCACCCAGGTGCCGCTCGAGATCCAGATCGAAGAGGCCGAGGAAATGGAAGTCGACATCTTCTCGGACGACTTGGTCAACGGCAACGAGGCCGGCAAGAGCATGAACGTCGATCCCACCGAGCTGCTCGAGAGTGTCGCCGATACGCCCGAACAGCAACAGCTCGACGGCCTCGAGAACGAACAACTCAACGACGCCAACTTCTAGCGGCGCCATTAATCAACGACAGCGGCCCTGCACCTCACGATCTGCCAGGGCCGCTTTTGTCTACGTTTTTGGCCAGGTAAAACACCTTTGAGGCTTTACCTGGGCGTAATCGTAGACTGCTATTCGGCATTTCCGGGGCTAGACAACCGCCTGGCCCCAATCGGTCATATAACCCTAGCCCACATTGAAATGCCATCGAAAAAGAAGCAGGCTATAGAGACTGGTCTCTCACCCACTCGATGAGTTCGGGGATCGCATAAGCGTATTGCCAGGTAAAGTTATGAGTGTTTCCACCCTGGACCGTCTTGTCGGTGCTATCGAGAGTTCCCTTCTCTACATGAAGGAAAACGACATGCGCCCCATCGGTCACCGCTTGTTTACAGGCCGAGGAGCAGACATCCGAGAGCTCGACCATAAGCTCATCGAGCGTCTTCTGGCTGCTAGCCGCCTTGGCTCCTTCCTGGTTACCCGAAGGGTTTTTCTCTCCCGTTGCGTCGTAATCAACCCACAGGCCACTCGTATGTCCTTCACCGTCATAGTTATAGGCGCAATTCAGCTGCTTCTCAACATAAGGAATTCCGATACTCGCGACACCCTTCTCGGGATCCGTCATGCCGCCATAGGAATTGGAATCGTCTTCAGAAACGAATATCACCATGGGCGTCTTGGCAATCGGAGTCATGTTGCCTTGCCCGGCAACGAGCATAAGCGCTGCAAAGGAATTGTCATCGGGATGCTTGGAGGCATATTCGATGAGGGCCATGCACCCGGCAGATTCGCCCGTCCCGTAAATGCGATCCGGATCGATTGAGTAACCCTGGTCGATCAGGTCCTCGATTACATGCAGGCAAGTCTCGATATCGCAACAAGTTCCAGCGATCGTCAGCACAAATTGTGACCCATCAGCCCAGGCAAGGGCTCCCAGACCTTGACGAAGATTCACCCTCACATCGCAGGTGGTTACCCCCGCATCCGGCAGGAAGAGCGTGATGGGGTATTTCTTTGCCTTGTCGTAGTCGTCAGGCTGTGCCAAGGCAAACGAAGCATGGAATCCAGTTTTGGGGTCATCGTAGGTCCCTGCAACAAACTTGTCTGCCTCGGAGTTGAGAACAGTCGAAGCCACGAGATATCGGGAGGATGTCTCGTCGCCTGTAAGCTTTTTACCTGCAGAATCCTTGAGATCCTTTATTTGGGCGATTTTGACGCAACCGCTATCAAGGGATACGGGACCGTTTGAGCCTACGCACCCACGCGTCATCTGAAACATCAACGTCTGTGCGCCTGCATCTGCTGGATCGAGCTCGACGATGACGTACGTTCCCTTGCTTTTGCCCCCTTCATCACTCAGGTCGGCTTTGTCGTTTACATATGCAGTGACAATCGAGCGTCCCAAAACCGAGAAAGATCCCAGCCCCTTTTCCTGAGCCTGTTGACCGATGCCGCCATGTCCGGGATCAACCGAAGACGCATCGACATCCACGTCGTATTCAATCGCCACGCCGACAATCTTCTCTCCGATTGCATATGTTTTCGCAAGTGCAGAAACAGAGATAACGTGCTCGTAGAATTCGCTAACGTCGCTATCCGTGCCACCCGATTTGCCGTCGCTATCAACCTTCAGTGCATCATGCTTGCCGGCAGCCGCGCTTCCCGCGCCGCTTTCGCTTCCAGACGCGCAGCCAACAAGCATAGAGGCGGTGCCCGCCAGCATTGTGGCCCCACCGGCCGTTAAAAAGCTTCGCCGACTCATTTCGAAAGCCATTTTTATTGCCCCGTTCCCCAGCCCGCTTCTGACTGGATTTTCAGCATTTTTAATCAGAAATTAACGAAACGGAGTCCGTGCCTTCGAAGCGCCTAAACAGGGAATCCGTTGATGCCAGATGCCCGGCGCGCCGCTCGGAAGTAAAACTAAAGGAATTGTATATAATCTAAATGAGCCAATCGATTCGCTTTTGAACGGCTATTATTCCAAAGATGAATTGAAACTACCGTTTGTTTAATATATCTTGACAAAGTCATCGGCATCATGTTTGCCTTCAACTTCTGATCGACCAAGCGGCCCTGGCGGAGGCGCAGGGCCGCTTTGCATTGCAGTAAAGCTAACGGCTACGAACGACGCGGCTCGGGAACCACGAGCCTATCGGGGCTCGCGCCCTCAGCATCCATCAGGCTCACGTAGCGAATCGACGGATCCCCATACATCGCGTAGTAATAATTGCCCGTGCGCGCGCTAAAGCATCCGGTGTAGATAGTCTTCTCGAACTTGCCATCGCCCATCCTGGACGCTCCCTCGATCATCACCACGCCCTCGAGCGAGCGGAACATGCGAACGACGTTTTCGGTCTCGCTCTCCTTTTGCGGGTAATTGGCATTGAGGTACGCCGCCTTTACAAAACGGCTCGGCGAATAGCAATCGCCCGGAATGCCGCGCATGCCGGCACCGGCTCCATAGGGCTTGAGCTCGGCGCCGCGCCATGTCGCCGTCTGCGGAAAATCGCTTGTGGCGGTGATATAGGTGCGCAGGTTTTCCATGTGCCACGGGAAGGTCGGCTGGTTGGCAAGGGTGTCGACCGGATCGTCGTATACATGCAGGCCGTCAGCCATCATCTCGACCACGATGCTGCGCTGGCTGTCGCCGATAATCCAGTGGAGCAGCGACACGCCCAGCCCCTCTCCGGCAGATTTGGCGACAATCACCGTGTCGCGCAGCGCGGCCTCGACCTCATCGACCGTCGAGAACGTCGCTGCCACCCACAGGGGGAACTCATAGGCCGCGATATTGGTCTTGCCGTCGACAGGGTCCTCGGCATACTCGGCATAACCCGGGAAATTGAGACCCGCCACGGCGAGGCCCGCATCGTTGCCGCAATCGAAGAACATAGGGTAGTTCCTGTAATCGATGCACATACCGATCACCGCGTGCGCCGCTGTCGCGTCGTCGATAAACGAATACGGAATGTGAAACCCGCGCGGCATCACGCGAACCTGTTGGCCGTAGTCAAAGCTCCAGTCGAGATTGCGGCCCAGATACATGTGGCCAGAATTATCGGTAAATCGAATACTCGTACACATAGCGCCTCCTAGCTTTACGTTCTTGCTAATTTCATTGTCTCCAAACAAAAAGGCGCTAAACACAAAAGCCCGGACATGACAACAATGTCACGCCCGGGCTATTCAAGCAGGATAAACTCAACCAAGTTAACCCCGCAGGTCGTCTAAGGGGTCAAAGTGCCGCAGATTGCCACGAAAGAGGAGCGAAGCGTACTTAAGGTACGCGAGCGACGATTGAGCGGCAAGGTGCGGTGCTTTGATCCCCTTAGACCAACTTGCCGAGGCAGTGGTCGATCATATGCTGGATCATCTGTGCCTCGAAGCCGACGAAGTCCTGCTTGCGCTCGCGCATCTTGCCGTCGACAATCTGGTCAAAGGCAACCTTGCACTTGATATAGCGCGTGGACTTGGTGACCTCCTCGTGCGTCAGGCAGCTCTCCTCCATCTTGCTGGCGCCCAGGCCAAACACCAGACGGGGGTTGTAGAGCACGTGGGGCTCGCCGGCGTCGTCCAGATAGACGCAAACCTTCTTGGTAACGCCAATCTGGTTAGCGGCAAGGCAGCCGGCATCGTCGAGCGACTTGATGGTATCGATCAGGTCCTGTGCGACCGACTCGTCCTCGACGGTCGCAACCTCGCAACGCTGGGACAGGATAGCCTCGTCGTGGCAAAGCTCTTTAATCATACGTTCCTCCATAGGGGTCGTTGTAACCGCTTAAGTATACGGTACCCACACATTTTCATGCGAAAAATACCGTCCGTCTGCTACGAAGCGCCGAACATCAACATGCGAGGAACAACAGCGTCGTAAAGGGGCTATAGTGGGAGCGTTCGTGTCAATCGGCCTAAACTCGGGGCCGAACAAGGAAAGGGTATGCATGGACGAACTATTTCACGTCAGCGAGCGCAAGTCCACAATCGGGACCGAACTCCGCGCTGGACTGACAACATTCCTGGCGATGGCCTACATCATCGCCGTCAACCCCGCGGTGCTCTCGGGCGCTGGCATCGATGCAGGAGCGCTCGCCTGCGCCACCTGCCTGGGCGCCGGCATCATGACCATCTGCATGGGCATCTTCGCCAACCGCCCGCTCGCCTGCGCGTCGGGCTTAGGCGTCAACGCGATGATCGCCGGAATCACCACCACCGTCTGCGGCGGTGACTGGCACGTGGCCATGAGCGTCATCTTCCTTGAGGGCGTCGTCATCTTGCTGCTCGTGCTTTGTGGCCTGCGCGAGGCCATCATGGACGCCATCCCGGTTGTCCTGCGTCACGCCATCTCGGTGGGTCTGGGCCTGTTCATCGCCATGATTGGCCTGTGCGATGCCGGCATTATCACCGCTGGCGCCGGTACACTCGTCGGTCTGGGCGACATCACCTCCCCCACCTTCATCGTCGGCATTATCTCCATCCTGGTGACAGTCGCCCTCGCCTGCCGCAACGTCCCCGGCTCGCTGCTCATCGGCATCGTCGTCGCCGTCATCGCCGGTATCCCCCTAGGTGTGACCCATGCTCCGACCGGTATCATCGCCCCGCTCGACTTCTCGAGCATCGGTGGCCCCATCGCCGACGCCGGCGGCGTGCCCGCCATCGTCAAGGTCCTTACCGACCCCGCGCTCCTCGTCATCTCGTTCTCGCTGCTCATGAGTGACTTCTTCGACACCATGGGCACCGCGATGGCCGTGGCCAAGCAGGGCGAGTTCCTCACCGACGACGGCAACGTCGAGAATATCAAGGAGATCCTGATCGTCGACTCCGCCGCCGCTGCTGTGGGCGGTTTCATGGGCGTCTCCTCCATCACCACCTTCGTCGAGTCCACCTCTGGCGCTGCCGACGGTGGCCGCACGGGCCTCACCTCCGTCACCACCGGCGTGCTGTTCATTCTCGCCGCGTTCTTCTCCCCCATCGTCACCATCGTTTCCAGCGCCGCCACCTGCGGTGCCCTGGTCTACGTCGGCTACCTCATGATGAGCGAGGCCTCCGAGATCGACTGGTCCGACGTGTCGCAGGGTTTCCCGGCGTTCATGATTGTCGCCGGCGTGCCCTTCACCTACTCCATCTCTGCCGGCATTGGCCTAGGCTTTATCGCCTACGTGATCGTCGCGCTCTTTAAGGGCGAGGCCTCCAAGATCAAGCCGCTCATGTGGATCGCAGCTCTCGCCTTCCTCGTCTACTTCTTCGTAGCGTAACGGCATAGTCTGCTAAAACAGAACACCAAAGCGCGGAGTCGCATCGAGCGGCTCCGCGCTTTTCTTTTAAAGCCAGGCAACGCACAGACGCGCGATGTTTTGCTTCCCAAGTTTTGGACATTTTGCCCTCCAAACGGCACTACCGCCGGCTACATCCTGCAGATATGCTGGGCTTAATCGCATAGGCCCTATGAGGATGGGAGTAACCATGGCCGCCTTGTTCACGACCCCCAAGCGCAATGACAAAACCTCTGGAGCCCATTTTGTCGAGCCCGACGTGTGCCGTCGCACGCTGCTCGCACACGGCAGCTGGCGCCGCGTGACGCGCCGCATCGTCTGCGGCCTGGCCTGCGCGCTCACGGTGAGCTCGCTGCTCATGCCGAGCGTCTCGCTCGCGGCCGAGTGGGTGGACGTCGGCGGCGTCCGCCACGAAGCGGCCGCGGGGCCCGCGGGAGACGCCGCCGGCACCTGGAGCTGGGACGGCGCCGATGACATGAAGCTCAACGGCTATAACGGCGGCGCGATCGAGGCAGCGGGCAAGCTCAACGTGAGCTACGAGGGCGACAACATCGTCACTAACGGCGACGGCCGCGGCATCAAGGTTAAGGATGGCGCGAACGAGAACGCCGAGCTTAATATTCAGGGTGACGCGTCCAGCACGCTCAACGTGACATCTTCTCGTGACGCCATCACTTCCGTCGGCAGCATCAACATCGACGGCGCTGGCACTGTCAACGCCACGAGCGCTGGGTTTGATGCCATCAATGCCGGAGGTGATCTCGCTATCAAAGGTTCGGGCAACGTCAACGCCACGGGTGCATCGGATAGCATCAGGGCAAACGGCAATATCACGATTGACGACAGCGGAGCCGTCACCGCCAGGGCTACCAAGGACAAGGGTATTGGAGCCGACAAGAACCTCACCATCAAGGGTGGCGGGACGGTCGAGGCAAGCTCAGCCGATGGTGAGGCCCTTTGGAGCGGCGGCAATATCAACATCTCGGACGGCGGCCAGGTCAAGGCAAGCTCCGAGAAAGACGCTGCCGTCGAGGCCAAGGGCAGCCTCGCAGCCACAAACGCCTCCCTCAACGTAAACGGTGTTGAATATGGCGTCTATGCCCACAAGGGCATCACCCTCGATCATGCAAACGTGACGGTCCGTGCAAGTAAAGGCAGATACGGTGGCGCCAACGCCCTCTTCACCTACCAGGACGACATCGTCGTCAAGAACGGCTCCACCGTGGACGCGTTTGCGGAAGGCGAGGTTTCGGCTGCATTCTCCACCAGAAACGATCGACCCAACGAGAAGGGCGGCCACATCTACATCAGCGACTCCGTTGTCAAGGCCATAGCCCGCTATGTCGAGAACGGCGACGGCCCCATCCCCTACAGCGAAAACCAAGATGGCGAGACGAGGCGCGAACCCCAAGGCGAGAACATCGGCATCATCGCCCAGACCAGCGAGGGCGTCACACCCGCAGTCATCTCGATCATCCGCAGCAAGGTAACGGCCGAAGGAGATACAGCGGCAATCTTTGCCCGTGCCATGAGCGCTGACGGCAAGACAATCGGCACCATCAAGATTGAGAACGCCGCCATCCAGACGCCCGAAGGCGGCAAGGTCATTGACTATCGCAAGCTCCGTGACGGCATCTACGAGGCAGGCCAAGCCATCGGCACGGGCGACGCCACGATCGACTCCCTCTATATCAAAGCAGTCGCCAAAAGTACGACCATCGCACCTCCCGAGGTAGCCAAGCCGGAAGACCCCAAACCCGACGAGACCAAGCCCGCAGAAAGCAAGCCCGCGGAGTCCAAGCAGAACCCCAAGCCTGAGGGCTCAAAGCCGACCAAGGCCGTTGCGGCTTCAACCACGAAAGTCAAGGCTACCGGCGTGCTCGCGGCAACCGGCGACACCTCGGGTGCGGCCATCGTGGCAACCGTCCTTGCGGGAACAGCCGCTATCGCCGCAGGCACCATGGCGAGCCGTAAGCGTTCTTAGACGCCTCTGCGCACATGGCGGCTCCCGCGAAGGCCCCGAGCCCCAGCACCGTTTAACAACGCCACCGCCGAGCTCCCCTCCGGCGGTGGCGTTTTCCATATGCGTCCGCAGGGGATGCACGAGATTGTCTTTGGTCTAGCCCAACCGGCATACGCTGGCGTGCGACAATTGGGGCTGCCGATATCACAACACTGAGAGAAGCCCGTCATGGAAGCGCATCAAAAGCAGATAACCGTTTATTCGAATCATACGGAAAGCGCGCCTGTCATCTACCTTCCTGTGGTCGTGGGCGACGGCAGCGAGGTTTATAAGTGTTGCCGAGAGCTCGACTGTCCGCCATTCGCCCTCGTCACCATTGGCGGGCTCGATTGGAATCGCGAGCTGAGCCCTTGGGCATGCGACGGGACCGTACGCGATGCCGAGCCTTTCGGAGGCCAAGCTGCCGGTTTTCTTGATGAGCTGCTGAATCAGATAATCCCCCAGGTGGAGTCGTCGCTTCCTCAGCCGCCCACCTGGCGCGGCATTGCCGGTTATTCGCTAGCGGGCCTCTTTTCGCTTTGGGCCCCCTGGCAGACCGATGCCTTTGACCGCGTCGCAAGCGCATCGGGATCCCTGTGGTTTCCTGGCTTTATCGACTATGCGCACGAGCACGCGATGGCAGTTACGCCCGACGCCGTCTACCTGTCACTCGGCAAAAAGGAAACCAAGACGCCCAACCGCATGATGCGGCATGTACTCGACGACACACGCGCCATGGAAGCGTTGCTCGTCGAGCGCGGCATTCCAACAACGCTGGAGCTCAACCCCGGCAATCACTTTGCCCAAACCGACTTACGCATGGCCCGCGGCATCCACTGGGTACTGACGCATTAAAAATGGTGCCCACGCGCATATACGCATGGGCACCATATCTTGTTTAGCTGAACGCAGCTGCTACTCAGCAGCCTCCTCGAGCTCGGAGACATCAAACTCAAAGTCGTTACCCGGCAGGATGGCGTTGAGCACGATGCCCACCAGCGAGCCCACGGCAAGGCCGGAAAGCGAAATCGTCACGCCGCCCAGCTCAAGCACGATGGCGCCGGCGGTGCTGTACGCAATGCCGAGCGAAAGCACGAGCACCAGAGCGGCCACCAGCACGTTGCGGTTGTTTTGGAAATCGACCTGGTTCTCGATGAGGTTGCGGACACCCACAGCGCTGATCATGCCGTAGAGCACAAGCGACACACCGCCGATCACACACGCCGGCATGGCCGCAATGACAGCCGCGAACTTGGGGCAGAACGAAAGCACGATGGCGCAACACGCGGCAATTCGAATTACGCGCGGGTCGAACACGCGCGTCAGGGCGAGCACGCCGGTGTTCTCACCATACGTAGTGTTGGCCGGAGCGCCAAAGAGCGAAGCCAGAATCGTGGCAAGGCCGTCGCCGAGCAGCGTGCGATGCAGACCGGGATCGGCAATGTAGTTGCGCTCGCAAGTCGAACCGATAGCAGAGATATCGCCGATATGCTCGATCATGGTCGCGAAGGCCAGCGGCATGATGGTGATGATGGCCGTCGTGGCAAGACCGCTATCGAACTGCGGCCCAAAGAGCGCAAACACGGTGTCATCCCACACGATGGGAAGACCGACCCAGGGAGCGGCTGCGACGCCAGAAAAGTCGACCTCGCCCAGCGCAGCCGCAACGGCATAGCTCACCACAACGCCCAGCAGAATCGGCACGATCTTGACCATGCCGCGACCCCAAATGTTGCAGATGACGATAACGGCAACGGCAATAACAGCCACAAACCAGTTGGTCTGGCAGTTGGCAATGGCGGAACTTGCCAGGATCAAGCCGATGGAAATGACGATGGGGCCAGTCACCACCGGCGGAAAGAAACGCATGACACGCTTGGCGCCAAACGCGCGGAAGAGCGCCGCCAGCACCGGATAGAGCAGACCGGCGCAGGCAACGCCCAGGCAGGCGTAGGGCAAAAGCTCGACCTCGCCGTTGGGCGCGATTGCGGCATAACCCGCAATAAAGGCAAACGATGAGCCCAAAAATGCCGGCACCTTACCACGCGACAGGAAGTGGAACAGCAGCGTACCCAAACCGGCAAACAAAAGCGTTGCCGAAACCGAGAGACCGGTGAGCACGGGCACCAGCACGGTGGCGCCAAACATGGCAAACAGGAGCTGCAGACCGCGCAAAAACATGCGCGGGCGGCCGAGCGACGACGCATCGTAGATGGCATCGCTGGCGGCGGGCGTCGAGGACTGGGACATGAGAGTCCTTTCAAAATGGAAGGGCGCTCGAGCATAGCGGATTACCTGCCCGAACGATACGATCCGAACCATTGTACGCGATGCGCCATGTCTCGCACGCGCCGTCACCTGCGAACGTTACCGCTATTTCCAAACGCGCTCGGCAATACGCTTGACCAGCGCGATCTTTGCCCATTGCTCGTCCTCGGTCAGCTTGTTGCCAATCTCGCAGCTGGCAAAGCCACACTGCGGAGACAGATACAGGTTCTCGAGCGGAACATACTTTGCAGCCTCGTGAATACGCTCGACGATGGCATCCTCGTCCTCAAGCTCAGCGGCCTTGGTGGTCACCAGGCCCAACACGACCTTCTTGCCAGGGGCAACGTACCTCAACGGCTCAAAACCGCCGGCGCGCGGCGTATCGAACTCCAGGTAAAATGCGTCAACATCCTCGTTTGCGAACAGGTATGGCGCGATGGGGTCATAGCCACCCTCGAAGGCATAGGTAGAGTGGTAGTTACCACGGCACACGTGCGTGTTAATGACCAGGTCGTCGGGCTTGCCCTCGATAGCGGCGTTGTTGAGCGCCACGCCCAGCTCACTCACCTTTTGCAGATCAACCGGGCTCATGCCGGTCTTGGACACAAAGTCGGTATCGCAATAGATGCCCCAGGTGCAGTCATCAAACTGGATGTTGCGGCAGCCTGCAGCGTACAGGTCGGCGATCACCGTACGATAAGCGGCTGCAATGGCATCAGCGAGCTCTTCGTCGGTCTTGTAGACGGCGCGCAGGCTCTCCTGCTGGCCATCGCAGCGGTCGAGCGTGACCTCAGAGAACGTCTGGATAGGCGCCGGGATGGTCTGGCGTACAACGTGGTCCTCGCCCTCAAGTGCCTTGACAAACTTAAAGTGCTCGACGAAGGGGTGGTTCTCGCCGCTGATGGAGCCAGTCACCACGGCGGTATCGGCCGTGGTCTCCTCGTCGTGGAACATATATCCCGTACGCGAGGTGCGACGCTCGACGCCGTTCAGCCCCCACATAAAATCGAGGTGCCAGTAGCTGCGGCGAAACTCGCCATCGGTGATGACCTGCAGGCCGGCGGTCTTTTGCTTTGCCACCAAATCGCGAATGGCATCGTTCTCGACGGCCTTAAGCCCCTCGGCATCAAGCGCGCCTACCGCATAGGCAGCGCGGGCGTCCTTTACGGCCTGCGGACGAAGAAAGCTGCCGACGATATCGGCGCGAAACGGCGCGTTCGGTTGAATTGAAGTGCTCATAGATATCTCCCTTTGCATTGGTTGCTTTACTGGGACAGAGTATGAGCGCTCATATGGCCATCGCAAAATATACGTTTATAACAGTTTGATATAGATGCTTCCTATATCAGTTTGGACTGCCATAAAGAGATTTGACCCGTGCAGAATGCAGCAGTCTATATGTGCTGGCGAATCGCGTCGATATAGGCCTGCCCGTAGCGCGTAAGTGTCGTGTTCTTGCGCGTGATGATGCCGATCTCCATGTACTCGTCTACATCAAGCGGAATCGAGATGATACCCGGCCCGTTGAGCTCGTGACTGATCACGCCTGAGCATACCGTGTAGCCGTTGAGGCCCATGGCCAGGTTGAACAACGTCGCACGGTCGCGCACGCGGATATTCTTGCGGCGCTCAAACGTCGAGGTCAGTTCCTCGGAATAGTAAAAAGAGTTGTAGCTACCCTGCTCGTAGGACAGGAAGGGATAGTCCTCCAGGTCCTCGAGCGTCACACTGGAGCGGCCCGCCAGCGGATGGTCGGCGCACACAAAAACGTGCGGCGTGGCGCAGAAGAGCCCTTCGAACACGAGCTCGTTGGCCACCAGCATGCGCTCGATGACCTCGCGATTGTGCTCCGACAGATACAGGATGCCCAGCTCGCTTTTCATATGCGCGACATCCTCGATAATCTCGTGGGTCTGCTCCTCGCGCAGGGGAAAGTCGTAGCGCGAGGCATCAAACTCACGAATCACATCGACAAACGCATTAACGGCAAAGGAATAATGCTGGCAACTCACACTAAAGTGCGGCACCTGCTCGGACGTGCCCTTGTACTTACCTTCGAGCAGATCGGCCTGGTCAAGCACCTGTCGCGCGTAGCCCAAGAAGGTCTCGCCTTCCTCGGATACAACGACACCCTTGTTAGTGCGCTCAAAGATGTGCACACCCATCTCGTTTTCGAGATCGCGAATCGATGCGGTAATCGAAGGCTGCGACACAAAGAGCCGGCGCGAGGCCTCGGTGATGCTGCCGCATTCGGCAACCTTGACGACATACCTGAGCTGCTGAAGCTTCATAGCTTTCTCCCTAGACGTTCGTGACGTCGAAACCCGTCGCATCCATCTGACGCATAAACGGCGGCATCTCCCCCGTCGCGGCACAGGCGGCAATCTGATGCAGAGCCCCGGCAACCGCATCGTCTGCCGCAGCGCCGATATGCCAGCGCGCGGCAGCCGTGACAGCCTCGTTGGCATTGGCGACTGCAACGGAGTTGGGAACGGCATCGATCATGGGCAGATCGTTATCGGAATCACCGAACACGGCCACCTCGTCGAGTGTCAGGTCCAAAGCGCGCGCAAGCTCCAGCGCGGCGCAACCCTTGTCCCAACCTGCTGGAAGGATGTCGAACAGGCGCACACGATTGTTGGGAAACACGAGCGAGAGCTCCGGTACCTCAGCGGCAACGCGCTCACGTAGCTCCGCGAGCTCCTCACGCGAACGGGCACTCCAGATATTCGCCTTGAACACCGGTGCGTCATCGACAACAGGACGGCACGGGGCCTCTTCGCCCTTGAGCCACGCGTTGCCGCCCGACTCCATGGCGCGGCGCACGCGCTCGGGGTCGCTCGTCACGCAATAGGCATCGTTATCCCAAAAGTCATCACCCAGGCTGTAGACCTTCAGATACGTATCGTCGGTCTCTTGCTCCAAGTAGTCAGCCAAGCGCATAAGGGCGGCGTTGTCAGTCGCGCGCGAAGCGACCGCCTGACCGTCGACAAACATTACCTGGCCGTTGCAGAACGCGCCGGTCGAGAAGCACTCGACGCAATTGCGGAACATCCAGCCCATCGCGGACGGCTGACGGCCCGAAACCGGGCCAAAGTGCAGACCCGCCGCCCGCATGGCATGAATGCCCTCGATGGCGTAGTCGCTAGCGCCGTCATGCCCGGCTGGAATCAGCGTATCGTCCATATCGGTCAGCACAAGTTTGATCATAGAGTCCCCCAGTCATTTTCACCGTAACCATTGTAACGGTGCGCTAGTATAGGGAACAACAGATTCGATGCGGGAGTGCCGGCGGTGCAAACCACAAGGCTGAGAGGGCATGGGGCCCAATCCTTTGAACCTGTCAGTTAATGCTGGCGTAGGGAGCATGCCGCCTTTACAGGGGCGCTGTCTATGCACAGCGCCCCTTTTCTATGCCAAGGAGGCATGTGCAGTGATTGATTCGGAACAGCTTAAGCAACATATGGTCAAGGCCGTGGAGGAGATTCGCGCCACCAATCCGATGGCCGGCTCCATCACCAACACGGTGACGATCGATTTTGTCGCCAACGCGCAGCTCGCCGTGGGCGGTTCGGCCGCCATGGTCTATCTGCCCGACGAGGGCGAGGCTCTCGTTGCCGGCGGCGGCGCCATCTATCTCAACATGGGCACGCTCTTCCCCATCTACGAGCAGACGATTCCCCGCGCGGCCAAGGCGGCACACGACGCCGGCAAGCCCTGGGTGCTCGATCCGGTGGGCCTGGGCATCGGTAGCCTGCGCACCCAGTTGGTAAACGAGCTCAAACAGTACAAGCCCGCCATCGTGCGCGGCAACGCCTCCGAGATCATCGCGCTCGCCGGCCTGTGGGGTCTTGAGGGCGAGGCGGCCGATCTGAGCCGCGTACGCGGTGTCGATACCACCGATACCGTCGATGCCGCCCGCGATGCCGCTGTGGCGCTTGCCCGCTACACCGGCGGCGCCGTGGTGGTCTCGGGCGAAGTCGACCTGATTACCGATGGCACGACCGTGGCTAAGTCCCACGGCGGCAGCCCGCTCATGTCCAAGATCACCGGCTGCGGCTGCTCGCAGGGCGGCGTGCTGGCCGTGTACGCCTGCGCCGCCGACCCGTTTACGGCAGCCGTCTGCGGTACCGCCGTCTACAACGTGGCCGGCACGCGTGCTGCCGCCGTCGCCGATGCCCCAGCGAGCTTTAAGGTCGCCTTTATCGACGAGCTCTACCGCGCAACCGCCCAGGACATTGCCGATAACCGACTCGAGCTCGAGGAGGCATAGGCCATGTCCGAGCCTGCAACCAATACCGGTATGAACACGCTCGTCGCCGTGGCCATCGCCCCGTGCGGCACCGGCGATGAGCTATCCGCCGAGGTCGCCGAGGTCGTGCGCGTCATTCGCGAGAGCGGCCTTCCCAACCACACCACCTCGATGTTCACCGAGATCGAGGGCGACTGGGACGAGGTCATGCAGGTCGTGCGCGACGCAACCTTTGTGTTGGCGAGCAAGGGCATCCGCACCGAAGTCGTGCTCAAAGCCGATATTCGACCCGGATTTACCGACACCATGACCGGCAAGCTCGAGCGCATGGAAGCACAGATCAAAAAGCAGGAGGAAGCACGATGAGCATCCGCGACAACCTTGATATCTCGGCCTATCTGGTACTCGGCCCCGAAAACACGCTCGGGCGTCCCGTGGGCGATGTGGTGGCCCAGGCGCTCGACGCAGGCTTTACCTGCATCCAGGTGCGCTCCAAGGTGGCAAGTGCCCGCGAGATCATCGCGCTGACGGGCGACGCCGCGCAGGCAATCGCACAGGCCGGCAAGACCGGTCAGGTCGCTCTGCTGATCGACGACCGCCTGGACTGCGTACTCGCCGCGCGCGAGCAGGGCATCGCTGTCGACGGCGTGCACGTTGGCCAGAGCGATATTCCCGTCGAGGTCTGCCGCAAACTTTTGGGCCCCGATGCCATTGTGGGCCTTTCGGCCCGTTGCGAGGAGATGCTCGAGTACGTCAAGACCGCCGACATGAGCCTGGTCGACTACCTGGGCATCGGCCCGCTCCACGAGACCGAGACCAAGCGCGACTGCGGACGCGCGGCCGACGGCTCTATCATCACCAAGAGCTTTGAGGACTTGGCCGCACTCCACGCGGCAAGCCCCGTGCCCATCGTGGTGGGCGGCGGCGTCAAGACGGCCGACCTGCCGCAGCTCAAGGCCACCGGCGTCGATGGCTTCTTTGTGGTGAGCGCCGTCTGCAGTGCTGACGACCCCTGCGCCGCCGCCAAGGAGCTCGTCGACACCTGGCAGCAGGCATAAGTCTAGGCCGAGCAGCTGCTCCGCAGCCTCATATCTTCAATAACGGAAAGCGCATCCCAGTTTGGACGTCCATTCTGGATGCGCTTTCCGCATGCGACCCTTACCCCGCCAGATACGCTTCCAACGCCGGCAAGGTCGCCTCCGCATCGTGGCGACCGATTTGGTAGATGCGCTCGAGCTCATCGGGCTCGCGGCACAGCGACGGCACCTTCACCGATTCGCTCGGCCGCACCACAAAGATTTCGCCGGCAGCCTCGCGACGCGCCAGGTCATCGAGCGTAGCATTGTAGACCTCATGCCGATGCTCAAGCGCCGCGACAAACTCCGGGTAGTGACGGAACACGCGCCGCAGCATGGGCATCACGCTGTTGGGCTGCTTCACAAAGCCCGCCGGCTGCGTGAGTACCACGATATTGCGGTCATACCCCTGCGCAAACAGCCATGCACTGGGAATAGAATCAGCCACGCCACCATCCAGATACTTATGCCCGTCAATAGCAACGGGACGCGTCGCCACGGGAATCGCCGACGATGCCCGGATCCACTCGATATCCCTCTCGTCGCCATAGGGCAGGTCGTGGTAGACGGCCTTGCCCGTCTCGATATCGGTGCACACGCACGTAAACCGCATAGGACAGGCGCGATACGCCTCCAAGTCAATGGGATCGCGCTCGATAGGCACCTCGTGATAGGCAAAATCGGCATTGAACATATCGCCGGTCCGCAGCCAGCTTGCTACACCCGCATAGCGCTTATCGGCACAATAGGCCTTGTTATAGCGAATGGCACGGCCGATCTGGCGCGATTTAAAATTGTAGCCAAACGCCGCGCCCGCCGAGACGCCCACCATATGGTCGCAGGTCAAACCGTGCTCCATCCAAACGTCGAGCACGCCCGCCGTATACATACCGCGGTAGCCGCCTCCCTCGAGCGCGAGCCCCACCGTGCGCGTCATAGTTGACTGTGCCATGCGACCATCTCCATCCCCACAAATTCAAACGGAACAAGTATACCCGTCAACATATACCGCCCCAGTCGCATTTTTATCGAACATCGCATCATCGCGCTGCCGTTTGTCGAATAATAGCCACCCACAGCATGTGCACCCCTATATAATTTTGCACTGTTGTTTATACTACTCAGCAGTTATCAACAGCGAACATTAGCCGGCAAAGTAACCCAACAACGCAGCAAGGCGGGGGCCTGGATACACGCAAAACGCTGAGCAACGATGCGTGTACACAACGAGCTCGCCCGACGCAATCCGCTCCGACTTCAGAAAGCCGCTTAGAACATGGATACTGTCAGCAATTACACCGAAACGCTCGAAAAGACCGTCCGTGACCTTCTCGAGCGTCAGGAGGATCTGATCAGGACCG
>ENA-UOJE01000703-UOJE01000703.1-human-gut-metagenome-genome-assembly--contig:-C23-NODE-703-length-35243-cov-9.165227_pt1 | contig 35243 bp, 30 predicted proteins | sample MGYA00242341_ERZ723888 | MGnify/ENA metagenome assembly ERZ723888 | reverse complement strand
GACGGCAAGAATCCGAACCATGAAAAGCGCTGGGTGCTGGACATGTTCGTTCCCGGCAGCGCTGAGATCATGATGATAAACCCCGAGCAGTCCGATATGTATCCCGAGACCGCAGACTTCTTCGAGCGCATGGCATACCTGCCCCTGGCAGGCATCACCGAGCTTGTACCTCCCGGAGGCGCAGGCATCGGCATGCATGTTATCCCCGTTGAGAAGGCTATCCCGGCCGAGAGCAAATCTCTGCCCATCGAGCATCTGAGCCACTGGCTGAAGAAGTACGAAGGCCACATCGGCGTTTCCGTCTGCTCCTGCCGTAAGCAGCAGCGCATCCGCGGCGAAGGCTCGGGCGATATCGAGGGCGAATGGTGCATCGGCGTCGGCGACTTTGCCGACTACTGCCGCGAGACCAATCACGGCCGCGACATCACCTATGAAGAGGCAATGGAGATCCTCCAGAAGGCCGAGGACAAGGGCTATGTTCACCAGATAACCAACATCGACGGCGAGAACAAGATCTTCGGTATCTGCAACTGCGCAGTCGGCGTCTGCAATGCTCTGCGTACATCCCAGCTTTTCAATACCCCCAACCTTTCCGCTTCCGCATACACCGCAGAGTCCGACCCCGAGAAGTGCGTCGCCTGTGGCAAGTGCGTTGAAACCTGCCCGGCCGGCGCTGTCCGCCTCGGTCAGAAGCTTTGCACCAAGGAAGGTCCCATCGAATATCCCCGTCATGAGCTTCCCGACGACACCCAGTGGGGCGAGGATCACTGGAACAAAAATTACAAAAACGAAAACGGCTCCATCCAGACCTGGCCCACCGGCACCGCACCCTGTAAGGTCGCATGCCCGGCGCACATCGCCATCCAGGGCTACATCAAGATGGCAGCCGACGGCCGCTATGCCGATGCGCTCAAGCTCATCAAGAAGGATAACCCCTTCCCGGCAGTCTGCGGCAGCATCTGCCGCAAGTACTGCGAGGACGCATGCACCCGCGGCACCGTCGATGAGCCTCTGCAGATCGACGAGATAAAGAAATTCATCGCCGAGCAGGATATGAAGGCCGAGCATCGTTATGTTCCGCCCATGGTCTCCTGCACTCACGAAAAGTTTGACCAGAAGATAGCCATCATCGGCGCAGGCCCTGCCGGCATGAGCTGCGCTTACTTTCTCGCTATTGAGGGCTACAGCCCCGTAGTGTTCGAGAAGGAAGCAGTTCCCGGCGGCATGCTCGTAAACGGCATCCCCTCCTTCCGTATCGGCAAGGACATCGTAAAGTCCGAGATCGACGTTCTGCGCGAGATGGGCGTTGAGTTCCGCTGCGGCGTTGAGGTCGGCAAGGATATCACCATCCAGCAGCTGCGTGAGGAAGGCTTCAAGGCATTCTACGTTGCGGTCGGCCTGCAGAAGGCAGCAAAGCTGAACATCCCCGGCGAAGAGCTCAAGGGCGTTCTGGGCGGACTTGACTTCCTGCGCTCTGTCAACAACGGCAAGACCAAGAAGCTCAGCGGCGACGTCGTCGTTATCGGCGGCGGCAACGCGGCTATCGACGTTGCCCGTGCAGCACGCCGTCTGACCAAGGGCAGCGTCAACATGTACTGCCTTGAGAAGGACGAAGAGATGCCCACCGTTCCCGATGAGAAGAACGCAGGCCTCGCCGACGGTGTTGTTATCAACAACTCCTGGGCACCCAAGGCCATCCTCGGCGAGGGCGGCAAGGTCACCGGCATCGAGCTTATGCGCTGCGTCTCCGTACGCGACGCAAACGGCAAGTTCGCTCCCGTTTATGACGAGAACGAGACCATCACCGTTTCCTGCTCGAACGTTCTCGTTGCTATCGGCCAGCGCTCGGAATACGGCGCGGTTCTCGCCGGAACGGCAGCAGAGACTCCCGACGGCAGCCTCATCGACCACAACGGCGTCACCTTCCAGACCGAAGAAGCTGACATCTTCGTCGGCGGCGACTGCGCGACCGGTCCTAAGTACACCATCGATGCTATCGCTTCCGGCCGTGAGGGCGCAGTTTCCATCCACCGCTATGTAAATGTCGGCCAGACTCTGACTATCCACCGCAACCTGCGCGAGTTCAAGGAGCTGGATAAGCAGAACATCACTCTGCCGGCAGAGAAATTCAAAAAGCCTGCACGCGCAGAGGTCGCAATCGATCAGGAGAAGGTCCTCACCATGCAGGACGACCGCGTGACCTTCACCGAGGAGCAGATAAAGAGCGAGGCATCTCGCTGCCTGAGCTGCGGCCGCAGCGTAGTCGATCCCAACAAGTGCATCGGCTGCGGTATCTGCACCACCAAGTGCGAGTTTGACGCTATCCACCTCAAGCGCAACCGTCCGCAGAACAGCAAGATGATCCCGGCCGAGGACAAGTTCAAGGCCATAGGACCGTATGCTGCAAAGCGCCAGGTCAAGATAATAAAGAAACAGCTTTCCGGAAAATAATCCTCCCGGAGCAGAAACCAGGGTGTGGGAGAGATTCCACACCCTTTTTTGAAAGGAAACGTTATGCACGAGCTGAGTATAGTTACTTATGTAATAGAGCAGGTCGAAAAGATCGCAAAGGAAAATGAGCTTACGGATATACAGTCCGTGACATTGGAATTCGGCGAGGTATCGGGCATCGTTCCGGAGTACCTCAGCGATTGCTGGCAGTGGTATGCAAAGAAAAAGCAGATCATAGAGCATGCCGAATTCAAATATGAGATAATCCCGGCAATAACCTGGTGCGATGACTGCAAGAGCACATATCCCACCGTCAAATACGGCAAGACCTGCCCGCACTGCGGCAGCGGCAGAACGTGGCTTCAGCAGGGGCAGGAAATGAATATCAAGCAGATAGAAGCCTGCTGAGAAGGAGATACAATGGGACAGTATAAAGTTTACGAGATAAAGCAAAGCATATTCAAGGCAAATGACGACGCGGCCGACATTTTGCGCGCAGAGATGAAAAGGGAGCACTGCTTCCTGCTAAATCTCATGTCCTCGCCCGGCAGCGGCAAGACAACGACCCTGACGCGCACGATCGAAAAGCTCGGCGATAAAATGAACATCGGCATAATGGAAGCGGATATAGACTCCGACGTTGACGCCGAGCGCATCTCGCATACGGGCGTTAAAAAGGTGATCCAGCTGCACACCGGCGGCATGTGCCACCTCGACGCAGACATGACCCGTCAGGGACTTACGGAAATGGGAACGGACGATCTCGACCTCGTCGTTCTCGAAAACGTTGGCAACCTCGTTTGCCCGGCGGAGTTTGACACGGGCGCCGCGAAAAACGCCATGATCCTCTCCGTTCTGGAGGGACACGACAAGCCGCTGAAATATCCGCTTATATTCCAGGTCTGCGATGCGCTTATAATCAACAAGATCGACGTTCTGCCGTATTTTGATTTCGACATGGACAAGGTCGTTGAGTTTGCGAAAATGCGAAATCCCAATATTAAAATATTCCCGATAAGCGCAAAAACGGGCGAGGGCGTGGACGAGTGGTGCGCATGGCTGCGCGAGCAGGCCGACACGTGGAACGCACGCTGACGCTTTTTCAACAAAAACGGCAATAATTGTGCATCTTGTATATTGCAATTTCACATCTCAGTGTTAAAATAATGACAGTCGGCATTTGGCGACTGCTTGCTTTTATGCCGATAAAAGTATGCTAACTGATGAACGGAGAAAGACATGAAAGATTTAAAGCATCTGCTGTATTTTGAAAACCTCCTTCAGGAGGCTCAGAATGAGCTAATACTCCAGGCGCAGAGCGAGGGGAAGGTCTGCGTAGCTTACGTCTGCGAAAATACTCCCGAGCCGCTGCTGAACCTGCCGGGCGCGTTTTCGACCCGTCTGCGCGCGCCGCGCACCGGCTCAATGGAAATGGCCACATATTATATGACCAGCTTCCTTTGCGAATACAGCCGCGCGCTGCTCGAGCGCGCAATCGAGGGCGGCTATAATTTTGCCGATTGCCTCATAACGCCCGACGGCTGCACGATGATGAACCGCGCGGTCGAGAATATGGAGCTTTTAAAGGCTCTGGGCAAGGACAAGGAAAAATTCTTCTTCGAGTACATGGAGATACCCATGAAGGCTGACGATAACGGCCTGAATCTGTACACTCTCCAGTGCAAAAACCATATACTCGATCCGCTGAACAAGGCATACGGCATCGATACCTCCGATGCAGCCATTCGTCAGGCGGTCGCCGAGCACAACCGCATATGCGAGCTTATCCGCGCCATCGGCGAGTTCCGCAAGGGCGACAAGCCACGTATCACCGGCTATGAGTTCCAGGTAATAACCCTCGCGACCTATGTTGCGCCGAAATATCTGCTCATCGACAAGCTCGAGGAGACCCTTGAGGAGCTCAAGACCCGCGAGCCTGAGGATAAGCCCTATCGCGCCCGTGTCGTTGTCGTCGGCTCGGAGGTCGATGATACCGATTTTATAAAGCTTGTTGAGGACTGCGGCGCATATGTCTGCGCCGACCGCTTCTGCTACGGTTCGTTCCCCGGCAGAAATCCCATAGAGCTTACCGATGATGAGGATGCCCTCACGCAGGTCTGCCGCCAGTATATGTACCGCGGCCAGTGCCCGAGATATATGAACACAGCAAAAATGACCGGCCGCCGCGAGTATGTAAACGAGCTTGCGAAGGAATACGGCGCCGACGGTATAATTTATGAGCAGATAAAGTTCTGCGATCCGTGGGCATACGAGCGCATGATGGGCTCGCACATCCTGCATGACGATTACGGCTATCCCGTGCTGTCTATCGACCGTCCTTACAACATCGGCACCACCAACGGACAGCTGCGCACCCGTGTTCAGGCATTCGTCGAGAGTGTTGAGATCAAAAAAATCAACGGAGGTGTAAAGTAATGTCCAACAAGAGAATCGGCGCCAAAAATTTCGGCGATATTTACGTTGAGGGCAAGCGTTACAGAAGCCGCCGTGAGTGGCGCGGCGTAGTCGATACCCTTTATGATTACTCCAGATGGCTTTATAACTGGATCAACATGTTCAGGATCGTTCTCGTAAAGCCCCGTAATATAAAGGCAATGTTCCGCTATCGCTGGATGGCAAACTATCTGGCGGTCCCCATGATGGTCGATCGCCATACCCAGGGCCTGCGCGGTGAGCACCTGCGCATCTGCCATGCAGAGCAGGATGTTATCATAGAGGACGTTGCAAAGCTGCTTGATAAGCTCTTCCGCGGCGACCGCCGCATCGGCAACGACGAGGAGTTTTCCAAGAAAGTCGTGCTCGTTGACGAAAACGAGATGCAGTCTGTGATGATGGGCTTCCCGACAGTCGTTCCCCTCAGCCGCGAGATCGCATCCACCTATATCCCCGTGCTGCTCAACCAGCGCGCCGCTATACATTACATTGATGTCGCTCAGGAATACGGCCTTGCAGGCGACGTATGCCCCATGCCCGAGGCTGAAGCCGGCGTTTCGATCGATGACGATGCGCCCATCCTCGGCTGCTGCGCGGTTCAGTGCAACACCACCTGCGACGGCTCGCTGCTCAGCAACGGCGTTATCTCCAAGCGCATGGAGTTTGAGGACGGTATCCCTGTGTTCCAGCTCGCATCGCCGCTGCGCCATATGAACGAGGACGTTCAGGAATATGCCGCTCAGGAGATCCGCAACGCCATCGCTTTCATTGAAGAGCACACCGGCGAAAAGTGGGATTGGGACTACTACTTCGAGTGTGCAAAGCGCGTAAACTATGCCACTAAGTGCCGTTTGGAGTGGCTCGAGATGAGCAAGTCGCCTTATCCTCAGGTGTTCGGCTCAAACCTGGCGCTTTATACCGAGACTAACTATATGGCCATCAGCGGCCGCCTTCCCGTATTCGAAAAGACCGACCGCAAGATCATGCGTCTTGCCGAGAAGGCGTACAAGAAAAAGAAAATGGCTGCAAACGAGTATCGTCACAGAGCCATCGTGTGGGGCGTTCAGTCGCATTACTATATGGATCTGCTCGTGTGGATGCTCAACTGCTGGGGCATCGTTCCTCTGACCGACATGCTGTCGATGGACAACACCACGATGATAGCCGAAGAGGATACACCCGAAAACCGCGAGCAGGCAATGTACGATATCGCGATGCTCACGGAGAAAATGATCATGCGCAACCGTACCCACGGCGGCTACAAAGTTCTGCTTGATGACCTCTGGGAGATCGTTACGGAGTTCAATGCCGATATGGTCATCCTTTGGGAGCACATGAGCTGCAAGGCGCTCGACGGCATGCACGGCATGTTCGAGCAGCGTGCGCGTGAGCTTGGCATCAACCTCGTCTGGGTATCCCACGACCTGTTTGATCCGCGCGTAGTTTCCCGTCAGGGCGTTCGTGACCAGATCAACACCTATATGCGCACCGTTATGGGCGAGGAGCCTGTTGACCCGACACTCGAAGTCCTCCCCGACGAGGAATCATGGTAATTGGAAAGGAGATAAAAATGGCCAAGTTTTATCCTGTTCTCAAAAAGCTGTCGCTCGCAGGTTTCTCATTTTTCGCCGTGACCTTTGCGGTTTATTACTTCAACCTCGATATGAAGCTCACCGCGGCTATGGAACCCGTTCTTGAATACTTCTACGATAAAGTAGACCGCGACCAGCACCTGTAATACAAAATCAAAATCGCCATGACAGAGACTTCTGTCATGGCGATTTTTTATGTAAGCAGGCCGATATTCACGATGCGGCGCTCTGTGAGGTATCACGGAGGTTCAGCCAGTACTGCGCGCCGTCATCCCATGCGGCCTTGCCCTCTTTTGTCTGCTCACGAGGTGTATAACCCTTGCCGAGCAGCATTTTGCCTGTCCACTCCGAGAATTTGCAGGCACCGTAGAAATTGAGATGTCCGCCGTCATACAGGTCTCGGCTTATATCAAGGCCTATCTCGTCAAAGCTGTTGGCAAGAAGCATGAAGTCTGCTTCGGGGGCGATCCCGGTCAAATCTTTTTCCAGCTTATCATAGATCTCCGGAGAGCACTGACTGAAGGTCGGGTTAATAGTGACGATGAGATCTATGCCGTTGTCCCCGCATAGCTCGGCGATTTTCTTGAACGCTTCGAGGTGCTTTTCATAAGCTGCCGTATCCTTGGACGGCTCGCGATGATAGGGCGTGCTTCCCTTCGTGTCATAGACGTTATCGACATATGTATAGCCCTTGTTGACGTCCGCAGAGGCAGGCGTTATAAGCTTGGCTATGTCCTCACGCGTCAGCTCCTTCCAACGATCGTGGTAAAAGTAAAGATCGAAAAACAATCCGAGACGTTTATCCGGCTCGGCGGCGTCCAATATGGCTCGCGCACGATTGATGCCGCGCGGCATATAGTCAAGATTTATCTGCGTATAATTCTGGTACATCTCAAAGAAAAATGATGAGCCTTCCATTACCACGACCTGAGGCGACTGCGTTTTCAGCGCCTGCTTGAGATACCAATATGTAATTGACGGCGTTTGCTCGGAGCCTGCCATGACGTAGCCGGTCAAGCCGGACGCAGCAAACATTATCTCCGGGTTCCAGTCGCAGTAAGCATAGCTGCTGCCGAGAAAAAGCACGTCTATCGAGTCCTCCGGCTCGCACAGATAAGCATCCCATGTTGAACCGTAGCTGTTATGCACAGGTCTCATTATGATCGAGGCGCAATGTATAAGCACGGCGGCAAGCACGACAAAGGCTATGGCAAGCATCCAATCTTTTTTGTTAGTCTTGTTCATCGGAGCCTCCCGTCAAAACTGACCGTAAATAAATGACTGCGCGTCATATCCCGTGCCGTAGCTTCCGAAAATAAGCGACGCGAAAAGCAGCGCCAGCAGCAGAAGGCAGCGCAGCGGCCACGGACTTCCTGCCGCACGTTCGGCCTGATCGCCGTGCCTGAAGTGAAGTATATCAACAATGAGCATGACAATGCAGCTGACAAAAGCAACGGCAAACTCCCATTTGTCCATGCCCATTGCCGACAAAGGGGCGGCCCAGAGCGTTGAGCCTGCGCAGGCGCGCAGAACGTCTATTGCACCTGAAACGGAGCCTGCTTCAAAGAACGTCCATGCGACAGTTGCCAGAACGAACACGCAGAGCATCTGCCACAGCACGGTGAGCTTTCCGTTATCATCAAGGCGCAGCGCGCTGCGGACCCTTGCGCGAAGCGGCGCAGTGATGCTCCCAATGACCTGATAAATGCCGTTTAAAAGTCCCCAAACAAGAAAAGAGGTCGCCGCTCCGTGCCACAGACCGCTGACCGCAAACACGATCAGCACATTTATGTACTTCCGCGTTTGACCGCGGCGGTTGCCGCCGAGTGGAATATACAGATAATCCCTGAACCATGTTGAGAGCGAGATGTGCCACCGACGCCAGAATTCCGCGATGGACCGGGAAAAATACGGCGTGTTGAAGTTTTCCGTAAGCTTAAAGCCCATTGCGCGCGCAGAGCCTATGGCCATGTGCGAATATGCTGCAAAGTCGCAGTAGATCTGGATCGAAAAAGCACATGCTGCCGCAATGACCTGGAGCGAGCCGAAGCTCTGCGGAGAGGCAAACACGGTATCGACCATGACGGCGAGCCTGTCGGCGATAAGCAGCTTCAAAAAAGCGCCGTAGGCAAAGCGGAAAAGTCCGACCCGTGCTTCCTGCCACGAAAATTCGTGCAGCTGCTCAAACTGCGGCATGAGCCTGTCGGCTCTTGCAATGGGGCCTGACAGCAGCGAGGGGAAAAACGACAGGAACAGAGCGCTCTTTACAAAATCCTTTTCGGCAGGAACCTTCCCGCGATATACGTCGATGAGATAGCCCATGGCCGCAAAGAAATAAAACGATATTCCGGCAGGGAGCAGGAGCTTAGGTACGGCGGCAGTCCAGTCAAGCCCGAAAACGGATAGGGTGCGGCTTATAACGTTTGCGGCAAAGCCGAGATATTTAAATAATGTAAGAAGTCCGATAAACAGCGCCAGCATGAAAACAAGCAGCGCCTTCTGCGGCTTCTTTTCAAGCCTGCGCGCGGCAAAATACACGGCTATCGACGAGCCGACGAGAAAAGGCAGATACTCAGGGCCTGCGCACGCATAGAAAAACCAGCTGCCGATAAGCAGCCAAAGATTCCTGCACTTTTGCGGCAGAAGAAAATATATTAAAACCGTTACCGGGAAAAATGCAAAATAGGCCGGCGATAAAAAACTCAAAATATGCAACTCCAGTCAAACAGACATTCGCTTTATTTTACACGCTATGCGGTGAGCTGTCAATTTTCCGATGCGCGTATTTGCCGGCTAATAGGAATATCATTAAACTGCCAAAAACATTAACAAATTATTAATGAGTATAGCGAGTCTCGATATGAATATTAACATGCTCTGACACTAAAATAACAATCGTCAGGGCGCGACGGTTTTTGGCGCCGTCCGCCGAAATTCACCTGCTACAAGGAGGGAAACATTGTGGTAACATTCATAATCGGTCTCGTAATGCTTTTCGGAGGCGCAGCGCTTTACGGTAAGCTCTGTGAAAAGGTTTTCGGACCGGACGACCGTAAAACTCCGGCTTACACGAAAAATGACGGAGTTGACTACGTTCCCATGAAGGGCTGGAAAAACAGCCTTATCAACCTTCTGAACATTGCCGGTACCGGCCCCATTCTCGGACCTATACAGGGCATCCTGTTCGGACCTATCGCTTTTATAACCATCCCCATCGGCAACGTCATCGGCGGCGCTATGCATGACTATTTCTCCGGCATGATCTGCCTGCGCGACGGCGGCACTCAGATGCCCGACATGGTCAAAAGGTACACCAATAAGGGCATATTCACGGTTTACAACATTTTCGTATGCCTGCTTCTGCTGCTTGTCGGCGCAGTGTTTATCTACACCCCCGGCGACATTGCCGCAACCCAGGTCTTTAACTTCTCGGGCGCTGCCAACGCAACCTCGACATGGGTCATCTACGGCGTTATCTTTGCTTACTACCTCATCGCGACCGTATTCCCCATCGACAAGATCATCGGCCGCATTTACCCGATCTTCGGCGGCATTCTGCTGTTCTCGGCTATCGGCGTTTTCATCGGTCTGTTTGTCAAGGGCTATCCCCTCGTTGAGGTGTGGAACAACGTCTGGGAATATAACGGCGTGTTCAACTACAGCGAGTATTTCGCAAACGGTCACTTCTTCCCGATATTCTTTGTCACCGTCGCCTGCGGCATACTTTCCGGCTTCCACTCCACTCAGACCGCAATCATCTCCCGCACCATGAAGAGCGAGCGTCAGGGACGCAATACCTTCTATAACATGATGATCCTCGAGGGCTTCATCGCAATGGTCTGGGCGGCAGGCGCAATGGGCGTTTACAACCTCGGCCTTCAGGCAGCCGACGCATCCCTGGCAACCAAGACCGTCGGTATCGTCTGCAAGGACATCCTCGGCAATGTCGGCGGCATCATCGCGCTGCTCGGCGTTATCGTCCTGCCCATCACCTCGGGCGACACCGCGCTGCGTGCGCTGCGCCTTACCGTTGCTGACTCGCTGCACATCAAGCAGGACTCCAACGGCAAGCGCCTCGCTCTGTCGGCAATCATATTCGCACTCGTCGCGGCCATCCTCGTATGGGCGAAGTCCAGTCCCGAAGGCTTCAGCGTCCTGTGGCGCTACTTCGCGTGGGCAAACCAGACTCTTGCACTGTTCGCATTCGTCTGCATCTCCGTTTGGATGTTTGAAAACGGCAAGAGCAAATGGGTTTGGATGCCGCTTATCCCCGGTGCGTTCTACGCATTTGTCACCATTACCTATATCATGAATGCGTCTATCGGCTTCAACCTGCCTTGGACTGCGGCTTACATCATCGGTACGGTCTGCGCTGTGGTTTACCTCGTCGGCATCATCATGTACGGCAAAAAGCGTGCAGCGAAAGTGAAGCTCGCATAAATACATACCTGCAAAATACGTTTAAAGGCGGTCTTTTGGCCGCCTTTTTCTATTCGATTTCTTCTTGTGAGATATACATATCCTCGCACTTTTTCTGAGCCTCGATTATTATCCGCAGCGCCTCCTCGGATGCGCGCATGAGCGTGTAGTACATCTCTTCAAAATCCGGCATAATATCACCTCCCGAGTATAGTTTAGAACAAAATGTTCAAAATATCAATAGACCAATTTGTTCAATCTATACTTGAATCGGTGATAATAATGCAAAAATATCAGCGTATTCGGGATTTGAGAGAAGATGCAGACCTCACACAGAAACAGGTGGGGGAAGCAATAAACGTTCCGCAGCGGACATACGCCTATTACGAGAGCGGGCAGCGCATGGTTCCGCCGCAGGTTTTGTGCGCTCTTGCAGACTTTTATAATGTAAGCGTGGACTATATCCTCGGCAGGGTGGATGAGCCGTGATGTACAAACGCCTGCGCGATATGCGCGAGGACAAAGATCTTAAGCAGCGTGAGCTGGCCGAAATTCTCAACGTGAGCCAAACGACATATTCACGCTATGAAAGCGGCGAGCTTGACATACCCAGCGCCGCACTCATAAAGCTTGCCGATTTCTACAACGTCAGCGTGGACTACATCCTCGGCAGAACGGATAAATAGACAGAAAAAACCCGGACGATCGTCCGGGTTTGCATATTTATATTCAGCTTAAAAGCATGCGGTCGTTGTCCAGCGCCTTGCCGGAGCCTGCCTTGAAGCGGTCGAGGAAGTCCTGCACGGTCATGCCGTTGCGCTCTGCGCCCGACACGTCCATGATGATATTGCCCTTATCCATCATCAGCGTGCGGTTGCCGAGATCGAGAGCCGACTGCATGTTGTGGGTGATCATCATGCACGTGATGTTGTCTTTTGCAACGATGCTCTTTGTAAGTTCCAGAACCTTTTCAGCCGTTCCGGGGTCGAGAGCCGCCGTGTGCTCGTCAAGGAGCAGAAGCTTCGGCGGAACAACGGTCGCCATGAGCAGCGTAAGCGCCTGGCGCTGGCCGCCGGAGAGCAGTCCGACAGGCTGCGTGAGTCTGTCCTCAAGTCCCATATCCAGAAGTGCAAGCTTTTCGCGGAACATTGCGCGGTCGGCCTTGGTTATGTGCGAAAACCATCCGCCGCTTTTTGCTGCCATTGCGAGGTTTTCCTCGATACTCATGCCCGGTGCGCTGCCGCGCATGGGGTCCTGAAAAAGGCGGCCGATCATGCGCGCGCGCTTGTGCTCGGGCATGAAGGTAATATCGCGCCCGGCAAGCTCGATGCTGCCGCTGTCGGTGTAAAAGCTGCCGGCGATGGCGTTAAATAGCGTCGATTTTCCCGCGCCGTTTGCGCCGATTATGGTGATGAAGTCGCCGTCGTGGACGTCGAGGGTAAGTCCGCTCAGCGCGGTTTTTTCGTTGACCGTTCCGGGATTGAAGGTCTTGCTGACGTTATTGAGCTTCAGCATGTCACACACCGCCTTTCTGAGTTTTTATGCCCATGCGCCGCTTTATCATCGGCATCTGCTTTTTGAGATAGGGGATGGAGATGGCAAGCACGACGATGATAGAGGATATAAGCTTGAGCATGAATGCCGGCATTTGAAAGCGCAACGCGATGGTGTAAACGAGCCTGAACAGGATAGAGCCGAGCACAACGCCGACTGCACGCGTGAATATTCCGCCCTTGCCCATGATAACGCCGCCGATGAGCAGCGAGGCCAGGGCGATGGTCACCATGCCGGTGCCGATGTTTATATCAACTGCCTTCTGCGACTGCGCCAGCAGGCAGCCGGACAGGGCCGTGAACGAGCCTGCGATGCACAGACCGACGATGGTCGTGAAAGCGGTGTTTATTGACGATGAACGGACCATGTCGGGATTGTTGCCCGTTGCGCGGATAGCAAGTCCGAGGCGCGTTTTCAAAAACAGCGTCAGCAGAACAAGTATCACGATGACAGCGATCAGCGCGACTGCCAGCTTATACTGCTTTGCGAAAACCGTTCCCTTGAGAAGGTCCTTCATCAGCGAGAACACGGTATCGACCTTGTTCATGTTAAGCAGCGACGAGCCGCCCATGATAGCGATGTTTATAGAATAAAGTCCTGTGTTTACGATGATGCCGGCAAGCAGACTGTCAACGCCGAGCTTGGTCTGCAATATGGCGGTGACAAAGCCCGAGCATATGCCGGCGGCCATCGCGGCAGGTATCGCAAGATACGGATGCCCCGAGATTACTACGATCGCGCCGACCGCGGCGCCGAGGGTGAAGCAGCCGTCAGTGGACAGGTCGCACACGTTGAGCATGCTGTAGCTCAAATACAGTGCAAGCACTGTCAGCGAGCAGATAAGACCCAGCTCAAGCGCCGTCTGCCCAAGGCTCAGTATCGTTGCAATATCCATAACGTTTCCTCTTTCTTATATGCTGTGTGCGATGGTGTTTCTATTTACTGCTGAACGTCGCTGAAGCTCTCGGCAGTGGTGATGGTGTTTATCTTGGTGCAGTAGGGCTCGAATGCCGCTGCAACGGTGTCGTAGTCGTAGCCGAGCTCGGTGCAGATTTCGGTGTTGATGGTTGCGGTGCCGTTATCGAAGGTCTTGACTGCCAGAGTTGCAGGGTCTGCGCCGTTAATGAGGATGTCTGCTACCATGTTTGCGGTCTCAACGCCGAGGTTTGCATAGTCGACGCCGTAGCCGAGGAATGCGCCGTTGAGTGCAAATGAGTCAGCACCGGCGTAGTGGGGGATGCCGGCCTTTGCGAGGGTTTCGTAAATTGCAAGCTCTGCCTTCATGATGGAGTTATCGGTCGGGGTGAAGACGGCGTCAACACCGTCGGCTACCATTGCTTCTGCGGCGAGCATGACCTCGTCTGCGGTGGAGCCGGTGTGCTCAACGATCTCAATGCCCTTGTCGGTGAGGTATTTCTTTGCTGCTTCGATGGATGCTGCCGAGGAGTCCTGGCCGACGTCATACAGCAGGCCGATCTTCTTTGCGTCGGGGTCGTTTGCGAAGATAAGGTTCATGATTGCGTCTGCGTCGAGGTAATCGCTGGTGCCGGTGACGTTTGCGCCCGGCTTATCGAGACTTTCAACAAGCTCTGCACCCACGGGGTCGGAAACTGCGGAGAACACAACGGGGATCTCGTTATCCTCGGTCAGCGCCTGCATGCGCATCGCAACGGGAGTTGCAACGCCGATCATGAGGTCAACGTCGTCTGCGATGAAGTTGGAGATGATCTGCTCCATAACGGTCGCGTCGGCATTGCAGTTATCGTACTTAATATCAAAGGTGACGCCCTTTTCCTCGCCGATGGCCTTGAGCCGGGCCTGGATGTTCTCGACTATCTGATTTAGGGACGCATCGTCAACATAGTTGCAGATGCCGACCTTATAGACCTTTGCGCTGTCGCTGTCGCCGTCCTTGGTCTGACTGCCGCAGGCGCACAGGGTAAATACCATTGCCAGAGCGCATACGAGCGCGAGTGCCTTCTTGATGATGCTGTTTTTCATTGTTTTTTCCTCCAAAAATGTTTTTTCAGCTTGGGTGCAGATGGAGGGGAGCTTGCCTGTAAAACAAAAAAAGCAGCCTCCTATCCCAACAATGGGACAAGAGCTGCGCTCCTGCGATACCACCCAAATTGACGAAAAATTCGTCCGCTCGCTTATGCGTACCATCATACGCACCCCGATTGATAACGGGAGGGATCCCGTCGGCATCTACTCAAGCCTTCCGCTTTTTCAAGCCGCCCTCCGAAGTCCATTCATTCCGCACCGACGACCGTGATCTCACCACCCACGATTCTCTTAACAACGGCTTCCCGGAGCTACTACTCTTCGTCACAGGTTTGATGCTTGCATTATAGCACCTGATTTCATCTTGTCAAGCCCCAATTAAAAATTTTTTCGAAAAAGATTTTTTGTACATTACCTCTTGCAAAGGGACGCACAATCGGTTATAATGCATACAAACTTGATAGGGATTCAAATTTTTTTGCAAGCCAGTTAGCGGCTGCTAACTCAAATGCAAAATTTTTTGAGCCTTAGTTAGCGTGCGCTAACTAAACGCGGAAATACGCCGATACCCCCCACTCGAAAGCGTATGGACGCAGACAAGTATATCTCGCAGTTAGCATATGCTAACTGACAAAAAATCAGAAAGGAAGTCATATGAAAACACAGAAGATCAGAACAAAGCTTATGTCGCTGCTGCTTGCCGCGATCATGGTGCTGAGCCTCCTGCCGGTGTCGGCTTTTGCCGATACGGTGGATGACGGCTACACACCGGGAACGTACACCGGCACGGCGCAGGGGTTCGGGGGAGATGTCAGCGTAAGCGTCACTCTTGCCGAGCAGGACGGTTCCGTCGTTATAAGCGACATAACGGCCGAGGGAGCGAAAGAAACACCGAAATATTGGACAGAGGCGGTTGCTCTGCTCAATTCGATAAAGGCGGCAAACGGAACCGACGGCATTGACGCAAAGTGCGGCGCTACAAAAAGCGCGACCGGCATCATCAACGCGACCAATGCGGCGCTTAAGAAGGCAAGCCCTTCAATGAGCGGCAGCGGTACGGAAAGCGATCCCTATGTTATTTCGAGCGAAGCCGGTCTGCGCTACCTTCAGGCTCAGGTTGCAGCCGGTAACAGCTACAAGGGCCAATACATAAAGCTCGGCGCCGATATCGCGCTGAGCGGCGAGTGGACGCCTATCGGCTCTTCGTCAGATAAAGCCTTCGCGGGCACGTTCGACGGTGCCGGACACACCGTTTCCGGAATGACCATTACCGGCAACACATTGCAGTATGTCGGCCTGTTCGGATACACACTCAACGGCGTCGTTATCAAAAATGTCCGGCTCACCGATGTGAATATAAACATGACCGAAGTGGGTAAAAGCGTTTATGCAGGCGCGCTTGTCGGCTTTATAAAAGTCGATACAAAGGCAACTGCGTCTTCCGTTTTGGATAACTGCTTTGCATCCGGCAGCATCACCGTAAAAACTGCCGATAAAGTGACCGTCGTGGGTGGTCTCGCCGGCTTTACGGATCAGCGTGCGGCAGTTACAAACTGTGGGACAAACGTTGAGATAAATACGGATTCCGGCATGGGAAGAGCTACTGTCGGCGGCCTTGTCGCGTGGGCGAGCATAAGAACGCTTTTTGAAAACGATTATACTCTGGGCAACGTGACTGTTGCCACAGAGAACGACACATATGCAAATGTCGGCGGTATGTTCGGTCAGGTAAACGGCATTTTGTATAATCTCTACAGCGCCGGCGTTGTGACACTGAATACATCGGTTGAAATTCATAAAGCGGGCAGCATCGCAGGTGATCTTGCGGCGGCATCCTATGCCGACGGCTGCTATTACTCCGGCGGCAGTGCCTTCGGAAAGGAAGGTGGCAAATATAATGCCGAAACTGTTGCGGATAAGTCCGACATCATGGGAACTCAGGCCTTTGCAGACATCCTGCATAACAACCTCGCTCCGGCAGCGGTTGAAATCATGGCAGCAAATGTTGCAGCAGCAAATGTAACCGGCTGCGGCGATTTCGGCGCAATGACGGCAAGAGTAAACGACAGATTCTACGACTGGACGATAAGCAACGGCACGGTCGTGCTTGACTCTGCACTCTGGAGCTCTGCCGACGTCGACGCGAGCATCTTCGCCTCCGGCGACGGCACCGAGGAAAATCCGTATGTCATCAAAACGGCAGAGCAGCTTCGCGCGTTCGCAGGCTCTATGAACGATAAGCTCGACTACACCGGCAAGTTCGTCGCTCTGGATGCCGATATCGACGTATCCGGCTCTGCATGGAGCCCCATCGGCGGCAGCGAATACGCATTTAACGGTACCTTCGACGGAAGAAACCACAGCGTTTCCGGGCTTAGCCTCGGAACCGAAGAAGCTCCCTTCGCACTCGACAGCGAAAACCTTTATATCGGCCTGTTCGGCGTTCTCGGCAACGGAGCATATGTTAAAAACGTAAACGTAAGTGTTGCGTTCTACACAAAATACGAAGCAAGCGCCTATGTCGGCGGCATCGCAGGCTACGCCGACGGCAATCGCACAAACGGCAACTTCACCGGTGCGGTTATCGACGGCTGCAATGTTACCGGCACTATAAAACACGTCGGCGATAAGGGTAATCAGTTCGTCGGCGGCATCGTCGGCATGCAGTATAAGGGCGCTGTTATCAACAGCAGCTCCGAGATCAAAGCCTCCTGCATCGTGAAATCCGGCGACCTTGCCGAGGTCGGCGGCCTTGTCGGCCTGAATAACCGCGGCCTTGTCGCAAACTGCCGCGCCGACAGCGATATCTACGGCTCCGGCAACCGCGAAAACGGCAACGAGGGTATGGCCGTTGTCAGCAGCCTTGTTGCGTGCAACGCAGGCGCGCTTGTCAACTGCTACGCGGCAGGCAATGTCGAAACCGAGGAGCACTCTGTCTACGCCGGCATGGTCTCCGGCTGGGTAACGGGCATCGGCAAGAGCTACAACTGCCTGTTTGACATCAACAGCACCATGACGCTGAAGGTCGGCGACAAAGAACCTCAGCCGGTAAAGCCGGTTGAATCCATCGGCACTAAGGTCGCCTCCGGCGTAAACGACGAGGGCGACGCATTCACCGGTGGTCTTGTTGACAAAATGACCGGCGTAAACGGCGCAAGTAATGAAGCGGCGAATACGCTCAATGCAAGCTTTGCGGCATTCCCCATTGACATTACCGTATACGGCATTGAAAACAACAGCCTTAAACAGTGGACGTTTGATAACGTTTTCGGCTTCAGTGACGCGGCATCCGTAACCTATGTTCAGCCCGAGTGCGAGAAGATTGTGAAGCCCGAGCTCAAGCTCAATGACGGCGTGTGGTACGGCCGCGATAACGACAAGAAGTCTGTCGTTAAGATCACCGTCAAAGATAACGCGATAACCGAGACAGTGGTCGTCTCCGGCGAAGGCAGCGGCGAAGCATACGACGCAGCACTTGAAAAAGCAAAGAACAAAGCGATCTACGGCGATTTCTCAAACTACGAGGCAGCCGACCCGAACAAATTCGGCGGCGGCAGCGGAACGGCGGAGGATCCGTACCTCATCTCGAATGAGGCTCAGCTCCGCTATCTGTCGAGCTCGATAAACGCAGACGTCAGCTGGAAGAATGTTTACTTCAAGCAGACTGCTGATATCACCCTGAACGGCCAGTGGCAGCCCATCGGCTGGGCGCTCAACGGTGAGGTCAACGGCAAAAAGACTCAGATCTGCGCATATCCCTTCTGCGGAAACTATGACGGCGGCGGCTACAGCATCTCCGGTCTCACTATAGGCAGCAAGGATGCTCCCGCCGATCAGATGACCTCCGGTCTGTTCGGACTTACATCCGGCGAGTATACTACGAATAACACTCCTGACGGCAGTGAGCAGTCCGTTACCCTCAAGAATATAAACCTCAAAGACGTTTCCATAAACGTAAAAACCCGTTATGAGACCTACACCGGCGGCCTCGTCGGCTCGGGCCAGAACGGCATTTACATCGATAACTGCACCGTAACCGGCACTGTCAGCGCCGAAACGAGCGAGAGCTTCTGCCGCGTCGGCGGCCTTGCGGCAAGCGTGCTGCGCGGCCTTGTAACAAACTGCGGCACGGATGTTGAGATAAGCGGCATTACGGACACAAACCACGTCTATGCCGGCGGACTTTACGGCATGGATAACCGCGTTACGACCTTTAACTGCCATGCTCTCGGCAACGTCACCGGCAACTCCACCAACAATAACAAGGTCCATCTCGGCGGTCTCGTCGGCCAGGGCGGCGGCATCCACTACAACTGCTATGCCGCAGGCAACGTAGTTTCGCTGAAATCGACAAGCGACGTCGGCGTGCTCAACGGACGCAGCGCAGGCATCAATATTGATTACAACTGCTATTACAACACCGATGCAATTGTAAAGCAGGGCGATATTCAGGAAAACAAGGCCATCGGCGTTGTGACAATCAACGCGTTTGTTGAGGGCGTAGCAGGAAAGACGGCCGCCGAGCTTAAGAGCGCGGACTTCGCGGCACTTCTGAATGAAAACGCCTCCACAGAGAAAGCGGCGGCTGCAAACGAGGCGGTCAACAAGGCTCTTGACGAAAACGGCAGCGGCCTTGCGCAGGCAAATTACTACAACGGCACCAAGCTCCTCAGATGGGCTGCGGAGGATGACGGCTATGTTGCCATCTGCAAGCACACGGGAAGCCTCGAGAAGGTCGTCACCGCGCCTACCTGCACCGAGGATGGCTACACGACCTACACCTGCTCCAAGTGCGGCGATACATACGTTGCCGACTACGTTGACGCAAGCGGACACAGCTTCGAAAAAGGCGTGTGTACCGTCTGCGGCGCAAAAGACCCCAACTATAAGCCGCCCACGCCCGTACACCGCCACACCGTCGTTACCGACCCAGCGGTAGAGCCTACCTGCACCGCGACCGGCCTTACCGAGGGCAAGCACTGCTCTGTCTGCCACGAGGTCATCGTAAAGCAGGAGATCATCCCGGCACTCGGCCACAAGACCGAGCTTAAAAACGCCAAGGCTGCAAGCTGCACCGAGGACGGCTACACCGGCGACGAGGTCTGCACCGTCTGCGGCGAGACCGTCAAGAAGGGCGAGACTGTCAAAGCCGCCGGCCACAAGACCGAGCTTAAAAACATCAAGGCTGCAAGCTGCACCGAGGATGGCTACACCGGCGACGAGGTCTGCACCGTCTGCGGCGAGACCGTCAAGAAGGGCGAAGCGATCAAAGCCGCCGGCCACGATTACGTTAACGGCGTGTGCTCCGTCTGCGGCGAAAAGGATCCGAGCTACAATCCGTTCAAGGACGTTAAGCACAACGCCTATTACGATGCGATACTCTGGGCAAATGCAAACGGCATAACAAACGGCAAGACCGAGGACACCTTCGCTCCCGATGACGGCTGCACCCGCGCCCAGATAGTAACCTTCCTTTACCGCGCGGCAGGCTCGCCCGAGGTGAAGAACGTTAAAAATCCGTTCACCGATGTGAGCGAAAGCAGCGTATACTACAAGGCAATAATGTGGGCCGTAGAAAACGGCATCACCAAGGGCACGACGGATACTACCTTCAGCCCCAACGCCGTATGCACCCGTGCGCAGATCGTTGTGTTCCTTTACAGAGCATCCGGTGACGATGCGTCGAACCTGAAGCTTCAGTTTACCGATGTTCCGGCAAACGCATGGTGCGCAGAGGCCGTCGCATGGGCGGTTTCCAAGGGCATAACCAACGGAACCACAGCGACTACGTTCAGCCCGAACGCGACCTGCACCCGTGCTCAGGCGGTAACCTTTATCTATCGCGCTCAGTAAAATCAGCAAAAACCCGTACATCCGGCACGATTTGTGCCGGATGTAGTTTTTTGCCGGATAATTTAAGCGGCTTTTGTTATATTTGCCGGTTGACTTTTGCCATTTAAAGCGCTATTATTGCAGCATGAAAACACGGTGGGTTCCACCGGGTGAACTTGAGAAAGGAGATACGGCAATGAGCATCTGTAAAGCACGCAATATGATAAGCACCGGCAGACGCGAAATGTCCGCGTCCTCCTATTTCAGCTTTACTAAGGTCTGCTATGCAGGCCGATATTTTGCTGCTCTCAATTCGACCGACCGGTGCGAATGTCCTTGTACGGTTTTCTGATGCAGGAAATCTCAGGGTGTTGCCGGCTCGGCGACACCCTGTTTTTTTAATTAAAAATTCAGCACGTTAAATCAAAAAGGAGAAAAAACGTTATGAAAAAGAAGATCACAGCTTTGGTAATGGCTGCTGCAATGTGTCTGAGCGTTGCGGCATGCGGCTCGGATAACGGCGGCAGCGATACCGCCAAGGACACCTACACCGTCGGCATCTGCCAGCTGGTGCAGCACCAGGCGCTCGATGCGGCGACCCAGGGCTTTAAGGAAGCTCTGAAGGAGGAGCTCGGCGACAAGGTCGAGTTTGTTGAGCAGAACGCCGCAAACGATATCCCGACCTGCGGCACCATCTGCAACGGCTTCGTTTCCGACGGCGTTGATCTCATCCTTGCAAACGCAACTCCGGCACTTCAGGCCGCAACCGCAGCTACCCAGTCAATTCCAATCCTCGGCACCGCAGTTACAGAGTACGGCGTTGCGCTTGATATAGATAACTTCTCCGGCACAGTCGGCGGCAACGTTTCCGGCACCTCCGACCTTGCTCCTCTGGATCAGCAGGCAGCAATGTTCGCTGAGCTTCTTCCCGATGCAAAGACCGTCGGCATCCTCTACTGCTCGGCAGAGCCAAACTCCGTATACCAGGCAGATGTAGTCAAGGCAGCTCTTGAGGACAAGGGCATTACCGTTAAGGTCTACACCTTCGCAGACTCCAACGACGTTGCAACCGTAACCGCGACCGCATGCGATGAGTGCGACGCACTTTACATCCCCACCGATAATACCGCCGCTTCCTGCGCCGAGGCAATAAGCAACGTTGCTCTGCCCAAGAAGACCCCCATCATCGCCGGCGAGGAAGGCATTGCTTCCGGCTGCGGCATCGCGACCCTCTCCATTGACTACTACCAGCTCGGCGTTACCACCGGCAAGATGGCTGCAAAGATCCTCACCGGTGAGAGCGATATCTCCACCATGCCCATCGAGTACTACCAGAACCCCGTAAAGAAGTACAACGCAGACATCTGCGAGCAGCTTGGTATCACCGTTCCCTCCGATTACACCGCTATCGGCTAATTAATCGTAATTGTTAACCAATCAACCGAAATGAGGTCTGAAAAATGACGATGTCCGTTTACCTGTCCGCCCTGAGCGTGACAAACCTTATATCAAGAATGCCTGCTGCCGTTGCGCAGGGCATAATATGGGGACTCATGGCGCTGGGCGTGTTTATAACCTTCCGACTGCTGGATATACCCGATATGACCGTTGACGGTTCGTTCGCGACCGGCGGCGCGGTCACGGTAATGCTCCTGCTTGCCGGGATGCCTGCGTGGGCGGCGCTGCTGATTGCCATAGTTGTCGGCGTGCTCACGGGTCTGTGCACGGGCTTTCTTCACACAAAGCTCGGCATTCCTGCGATCCTTGCCGGTATACTCACGCAGTTTGCGCTGTACTCGATCAACCTGCGCATCATGACAAAGGCCAATCAGACAGCCAGCGTGCAGAAGTTCGGCATGTTCTGGGAGAACGGAAACGGATTTCTCGTCTCATCACTGCATATTCCGCAGGCAATATTGGTCGGTCTTGTCCTTGCAGCGATAATAGTTGCTCTTTCCTACTGGTACTTCGGCACCGAGCAGGGCAGCGCACTGCGCGCAACCGGCAACAACCCGGCAATGAGCCGTGCACAGGGCATCCATATCGGCACGATGAAGGTCATCGGACTCGGCATCTCAAACGGCATAGTCGCCCTCGCAGGCGGCCTTATGACCCAGTTCCAGGGCACCGCCGACGTCAGCATGGGCCGCGGCGCCATCGTCATCGGCCTTGCTGCGATCGTCATCGGCGAGATCCTGTGCGACGCTATCTTCAGCAAGGGCTGCAACTTTGCCGTAAAGCTCTGCTTTATCATCTTCGGCGGCGTTGTCTACTACGCGGTCATGGTTGTCATCCTCTGGCTGAAGCTTGACCCGAACGATCTTAAGCTGTTCACGGCCATCATTGTTGCCGCCTTCCTTGCGATACCACAGCTCAAGGCACAGTCGAAAAGCTCGTTTTCACGCTCTAAGAAGAGGGCAATAAGCGAAAGGAGCGATGCATAATGCTGGAGATAAAGAATGTTTCAAAGACCTTTAACCCCGGAACGATAAACGAAAAGCGCGCGCTGACAGACCTCAGCCTCAGCCTCAACGACGGCGACTTCGTCACCGTTATCGGCGGCAACGGCGCAGGCAAATCGACGCTTCTTAACGCCGTTGCAGGCGTGTGGCCGGTCGATTCAGGCTCCATACTCATCAACGGCGAGGACGTCACCGGCATGCCCGAGTACAAAAGGGCAAAGTACATCGGCCGCGTTTTCCAGGATCCCATGATGGGCACCGCGCCCAACATGCAGATCGAGGAAAACCTCGCTCTGGCTTATCGCCGCGGCAAAAAGCGCGGCCTCAAGTGGGGCGTCACCGCTGCCGAGCGCGAGATCTACCGCGCAAAGCTTGCGACCCTCGGCCTCGGCCTTGAGGACAGACTCACCGCCAAGGTCGGCCTGCTCTCCGGCGGCCAGCGTCAGGCGCTGACGCTGCTGATGGCTTCGCTTCAGACCCCGAAGCTGCTGCTTCTGGACGAGCACACTGCGGCTCTCGACCCCGGAACGGCCAAAAAGGTTCTTGAGCTTTCCGATAAGATCATAAGCGACAATAAGCTGACGGCGCTCATGATAACCCATAACATGACCGACGCCATCCGCCATGGCAACCGCCTTATCATGATGGACAGGGGCAAAATAGTCCTCGATATATCCGGCGAGGAAAAAAGCCGCCTGACCAAGGCTGATCTTCTCGAACGCTTTGCCGAAAAGACCGGCGTTCAGGAGGAGACCGACTCCGTCCTGCTGTCGTAAATTTTAAATTGTTATTGCACCGCCCGTGAGGATACCTCACGGGCGGTTTTTGCGTGTAGATTTGTTCACATTTGCATGATATACTTTCAGCGATATATACCCGAAGGGAGAAGTGTATGAGCTTTACGATAATATTGGCAGTTGTTTATGCTGCGCTTATCGGCTTTGCGGCCGCGGCATTTGCGAAAAAGCACAGGGCGCTCGGCGCAGGGCTGCTTGCTGCGGTCGCGGTATTGACTGCCGTGCTGATGTATATGTGGATCAACTCGCCGATGTGACGTAAAAATGAATATAAAAAAACAAGAGCAGCTGCCTCCTGCGCGGAGAACAGCTGCTTTTGCGGTTTTAAAATCAGAATATGCAGTTTTCAATGTAACGGTGGAGAATTGCGGCCACCTGAGCGCGTGTTGCGCCGCTGCTGGGCATGAGCCGGCCGTCGGTCGTGCCGTTTATTATGCCCTCGGCCGCAGCCCAGGCCATTGCACTGCGCGCATAGACCGAGACGGAGTCAAAGTCGGAAAAGCTGCCGAGGTCGGCTGCCGCCGAAACGTCGATGCCCTTAAATGCCGCATAGCGATAGAGTATCGCTGCCATCTGTTCGCGCGTGACGGTGGCGTTGGGGGAGAAGGTGTTGTTATCAAAGCCGTTGACTATGCCGTTTGCTGCCGCCCAGCCGACAGCCTCGCTGCACCAAATCCCGCGTGTATCGGAGAAGGTGGGTGCGGCGGCCTTGGGGCTTCCCTCCATGCGCCACAAAACGGTCACGAGCATGCCGCGCGTCATGGTGACATTTGGAGAGAACGTGTTTGCGCTCGTTCCGGCAAACAGAGCATTGTTGTAGGCGTAATATGCATCGCCGAAGTACCATGCGTTTGTGGGAACATCGGTAAACGGGAAGCCCGTTACGGCGGTCATGATGCCGGTCTCGGTCGAGCAGGTGAGCCAATTGCCGCTTACACTGCTGCCGGTCGCCTTTATCGTGCCGTCATCAGCTATTGCCGCTGCGACGTAGCCGTCGGTTTTTACGAGAACTCCGAGCGAGCACTGCGCATTAATGCTCCTGCCGCCTGCTGCGGCGGAGACAAGGAAGAGCTGCGCACTTTCAAGCTTTTCGCCGAGAGCGCGTTTCTGCACTGCGTTCGGCTGAGCGGTGCCGACCGAAACGCTCACGTCGCCGCCCGAGGTGAGCACGGAGGATTCAAACTCCGCGCTGCCGTTTGCGGTGGTAAAGCGAACGGAGCTTGCCGCCGAAAGCGCCGAAACTCCGCGCTCCCAAACGTTTACGGTGTCCGCACCGGTAACGGATGCGTCGATAATAACGGTTTTGCCGCTTGCGCCGATCGTGCGCATCATGTTGCTTGTCGGGAAAACGGTGCATACACCGTTTTCGACGATGGCCGGCGCACTGACGGGCACAGTGCCGGTGGTGATGATCACAGGACGTATATCGAGCTTGCCGTCGAGAACGATGAGCGCGTCATTGTCATCGGTGAAATTTGTGTCGTTGCCCATAGAGTCGGCAATTTTGTAGATATAGTCATTGATCTTGGCTTTGACTGCGTTGGTGAAGATGTTATCGAATTTTATTGAGCTTGCCGCATCGCCGAAAGCGTGCTTTTTGATGATCGAGAGCAGCTGGTCAAGTATCTCGCCGCTTTTTATCTTGTTAAGACCGGCCTGCACCCAATCGGGGTAATCGCCGTCATCCTCGCCGCCGAGGTGGCTCTGATAGATGTAGTTTACGGCGTCGAGCAGTGTCTTGGTGTCCGTAACGGGGATATTGACGCCCTCTGTGATGATGCTCTGCAAATTTGCTATTATGCGGCCGTTTATCCATGTTGAAACGCTGTTTTCAACGGGGACGAATTTGTTCAGGAAACTGCCGACGAAGCTTCCGGCAACGGTATTGAGCATATCGGCGGTGAAGCCGTGCTCTCTGCCGTACTCGGTCACGTCGGCGATGGTCTCGTACTTGCCGGAAACGGCGTTGTAGTAGCTTACGGGGCCGATGTGATTGAGCGTGTTCACGGCGGCAACGAGACTTCCGGAGACCTCACGCAGCTGAACAAAGCGCATGGGCGAGGGGTAGGTGAGGTTTGAGCCGGTCTCAACATCGTAAAGAGTGTTTCCGCTCTTGGTCGTCATTACGGCGATGTCGTTTGCGTGCATATGGCCGGTGAAGATCATTTCAAGTCCGGCATCGGCAAGCTGGGCGGCAATGGTGCCGTAATCCTTAACAAGATACATCTTGAGAATATCCGGCTCCATAGAGAAGTGCGGAACGAAGCCGTGATGCGAAAGGCCGATGACGTGATTCCCTTTTGCCTTGGCTGCTTTTATCTGCTCGGTTGCCCATGCAACGAGCTCGGGACTCATTTCGCCGCGTGTTTCGTGCTCATTGTCGTTATCCGACGTGTTGTCGGCGCTGTAGCAGCAGGTGTCGAGCGCGATAAGCGTTACACCCTTGCAAGGCTCTGCAACGTATGAAAGCTGACCCGATTCCTTGCCCTGAGGAGGAGTGTAGCGCGCAACTATGCTACTGTCGGAATACACGAAGTCATAGACGGATGCAAAGTCCTCGGGCTGAGTGCGCGTTGCCGGAACTGCCTTACCGTCGGGAGTGTTGAAGTTTTTTGCGTTTTCGTTGCGGATGTCATGGTTGCCGTTTATGACATACACCTTCATGCCCGGAACGTCCTTCTGAACCTGCTGCAGGCGAGCAGAGAACTCCTTGTGGCCTTCAAGCTCGCCGTCCTTAGTGAGGTCACCCGAAATAAGCAGAATGTCTGGCTTGTCCTCACGCACGGCATCGAGCAGCTTGAGGTTTATCTCGCTGCTTTCCGTGAGCAGCTTTCTGTCGCTGTTGAGTGCATCGGTGTAGTCTGAGGTGTCCTTTATCATGTTCGGGGACAGGTAGTGCGTGTCGCTCATGACGGCGATCTTAAGATCTATGCCCTTATCGGCGTCATCCCGAGCGGCCAGCGCAGGGCTGCACAGCGCGCTTATCATTATAATGGTAAGCAGCGCGGCGGCAAAGCGCCGGAAATGGTTTTGCTTTCTCATTGTTTTCCTCCTATTTCTTCTATTACTGTATCGGTATCCTAACCAAATACAATCATACATGAAAAATGCGGCGAAAACAAGAGTGATAACGGTTGACAGGTAAAATGTGCGTATATATAATGTAAAACGTTTTTGAAAGAGGAGCGTTATGAACAGAGAAAACTTTTTCAGAAAATATGATAAGATCATCGAGAGTTTCGGCGAGGCAAAGCCGAGCATACTGCTGCACAGCTGCTGCGGACCGTGCTCAAGCTCCGTCATCGAGCTGCTCGCGCAGCATTTTGATGTAACGGTTTTGTGGTATAATCCGAATCTCTGGCCGGAGGAAGAGTTCGAAAAGCGCCTTGCCACCCAAAAGCAGCTTATATCCTGCCTTGCCGAGGACGGGATTTGCGCAGGGCTTTTGACACTGCCGTGGCGCAGTGAGGACTATTTTTCGCGTATAAAAGGACTTGAGAACGAGCCTGAGGAGGGCAAAAGGTGCCTCGAGTGCTTTAAGATACGCCTCGAAGAGACTGCCCGGGTCGCGGCCGAGCGTGGCTTTGACTGGTTCTGCACAACGCTCACCGTGTCCTCGCGCAAGGATGCGGTCGTCATAAACGCCATCGGTCGCGAAGTCGAAAAAAAGTACGATGTCAGATGGCTGCCCTCGGAATTTAAAAAACGCGAGGGAAACCACAGATCAATTATCTTGTCCGAAAAATACGGGCTGTACCGTCAGGAATACTGCGGCTGCGTATTTTCGCTCAATGGAGGCAGCAATGAATAAAACCACAAGAAATATAGTGACCGCCGCCGTTATCGGCGCGCTGTATGCAGTGCTCACGATGGTGCTTGCGCCGATAAGCTACGGCCCCGTGCAGTGCAGAATATCCGAGGTGCTGTGCATACTTCCGTTTTTCATGCCGAGCACGACATGGGGACTGTTTTTCGGATGTGCTATCGCAAACATTGCAAGCGCGGCAGGACTGCCGGATATCATCTTCGGCTCGCTTGCAACGCTTATAGCATGCCTGTGCATATCGTGGTGCGGAAAGCACAATAAAAAGGCACTTGCCTGCCTTATGCCGGTTATCTGGAACGGACTTATAGTCGGCGCGATGCTCACGGTCGTCGTAGCAGGGCTCAATCCGATCAAAAACTTCGGCGCATTTGCCGTCTTTGCCGGCGAGGTAGCTCTCGGCGAAGCCGCTGTAATGTTCATTGCCGGCCTTCCGCTGCTGTCCTGGCTGCCGAAGCAGAAGTTCTTTGCCGACTATGTAAGCAGGTCTTGACAAAATGCAGCAAAAATATTAATATGTCATTGCAAAAGGGGTGCTGAGTTTTCTCGGCTGAGACGGAAAGAATCGAATTTCCGAGACCCTCGAACCTGATCCGGGTAATGCCGGCGTAGGAAACGAAAATCTTTATATCAATCGTTTTCCTATGACCGCATTGCTTTTGCAGTGCGGTTTTTTATGTTTTAGGAGGAATAGAAAATGACAAAGAACAGAACGCTCCCACTTGTGGAGTGCGCTATCATGATAGCGCTTGCCACCGTGCTGAGCATGGTAAAGCTTGCAGAGCTTCCCTATGGCGGCTCGATAACGATAGCGTCGATGCTTCCGATAGCAATAATCGCTTATCGCAGAGGAATGGGCTGGGGACTCGGTTCGGCATTCGTTTATGCCGTCATCCAGCAGCTTTTGGGTCTTAATTCGCTTTCCTATGTTACAACTTGGCAGAGTGTTGTCGCAGTCATATTGCTCGACTACATAGTTGCGTTTACGGTAGTCGGCTTTGCGGGCATTTTCAGAAATGCTATCAAAAGTCAGGCAGCGGCTCTGACACTAGGCTGTGTTTTTGTATCCGTCCTCCGCTATGCCTGCCATGTGATTTCCGGTGCAACGGTTTGGGCAGGATTGTCCATCCCTACGCAGGCGGCACTTTCCTATTCGTTCATATATAATGCGACCTATATGCTTCCGGAGGCCATAATTTTGGCTGTATCTGCGGCGTATATAGGCTCTGTCATAGATTTCAGAGAGGAAAAGCTTCGCCGGCTGGTTCGCGCAAATTCCGGCGTACATGCACCTGCCATGAGCATAGTCGCGGGACTTGTTGCCGCAGCTGCCGTGGTATATGACGTTGTTGAGGTGTTCTCGCATCTGCAGAGTGCCGAGAGCGGCGAATTTGACATTACCGGTCTTGCGGCGGCAAACTGGACTGCCGTTATAGCGGTAACGGCATCCGCGGCTGTTGTTGCCGTTTTGCTTATCGTGGTCAGCAAGGCACTGAAAAACGGCCGAGAGGCCTAAAAAAACCTTGACACGGTAAAAGAGTATCGTATATAATAAACTTCCGATGCTTATGAGCATCGGAAGTTTATTACTTTGTCAACTACTTCGGGCTGTGCCCGATGTTGAGTATTATTCTGAAAGGAGTGCACAAAACATGCTGCGTACTTACCAGCCCAAGAAGCGTCAGCGCAAGAAAGAGCACGGCTTCCGCAAAAGAATGGCTACCGCAAACGGCCGCAAGGTCCTCGCTCGCCGCAGAGCAAAGGGCAGAGCAAAGCTGAGCGCCTGATTTGGCAGCTCCGAGCAGGAAAAGCAAATAAAATTTTTAGGGCAGCTAAGCTGACGGAAGTCTAACCCGTGCTGCCCTTAACGTGTTTGCTGATATAAACGGAAAGCAAGGGTGGAATAATTGGATTTCAGGTCAACTCTGAAAAAGAATTATGAGTTTAAACGGCTTTATAACAAAGGCAAAACCGCCGTTACGCCCTATATGGTCGTGTATGCTCTGAAAAATCACCATGGAGCGCGCCGCGTTGGCTATACCGTGTCCACAAAGCTGGGCAAGGCAGTCGTGCGCAACCGCATCCGCCGCAGATTGAGGGAGATATACAGGCTTAATTCGGACAAGCTCAAAACAAATGTCGATATCGTCATCGTTGCGCGCAGCCGCTGCGTAGAGGCGGAGTATTCCAAAATGGAAAATGCCTTTTTGCATGCCTGCGCCGAGCTTGATATTTTAAGAGGCGATGAGCAATGAAAAAGCTTCTTCTCGCGCTTATCCGCATATATCAGAAATACGTCTCCCCGGCGTTTCCACCGAGGTGTAGGTTTATTCCGACCTGCTCACAGTATGCCGTTGAAGCTATCGAGAAATACGGGGCTTTGAAGGGCGGCTGGCTCGCCCTTAAACGGCTGTCGAAGTGTCATCCTTTTCACTTCGGCGAACACGATTTCTTCGATCCCGTTCCCTGACGAGGATCGGAATACAAGGAGAAACTTATGTCACTATGGGATATTATAGTCTGGCCGTTTGCCAGACTGCTGGAGATCCTTTATAACTGGACCGACAGCTACGGCCTTGCCATTATCCTCTTTGCTCTTGTGGTCAACCTGATCCTGCTGCCGTTCATGGCAAAGAGCAAAAAGGGCATGATGAAGACCACCCGTATCCAGCCTCAGCTTAAGGAGCTGGAGAAAAAGCATAGGGGCAATCAGCAGAAGTATCAGCAGGAAGTCATGAAGCTTTATAAGGAGCAGGGTGCAAGCCCCACTTCCGGCTGCCTTTGGTCGCTGATCCCGTTCCCCATACTCATTGCACTTTACAGCGTCATCCGTCAGCCTCTCGGCAGTATGATGGGTCTGGGCGATGAGAGCATCAAGAAGCTCACCGACTGGGCTACCCAGAATGCAGGCTTTGTTGCCTCCAAGCAGGGCACCTATGACCAGATCGGCGTTGCCGACGCGATCCATAAGAACTGGGACGCAGTTACAAACGCACTCGGCAACTTTGACGGAAAGCTGCTGAACATTGACTACAGCTTTCTCGGTATGAACCTCGGCTCGATCCCCGATTGGAAGATCTGGAACTTTGATTTTTCAAGCGCCGATATCCTTGCGACCATCGGCCTGTTCCTGATCCCGATCATTGCGGCGTTCCTTTCCTGGGCGTCGATGAAGATCAGCCAGGCGACCAACCCTCCCCAGGCAGGACAGGCTCAAATGAGCATGAAGACCATGAACCTCATGATGCCCATTATGTCCATCTGGATCTGCTTCATCATGCCTGCGGCTCTCGGCGTTTACTGGATCGCCAACAGCTGCTTCGGTATCGTGCGTGACCTTGTGCTCACAAAGCACTACAAGCGCAAGCTCGATATCGAGGATGCAGAGCGCATCGCAGCACAGAAGGAGAAAGAGGCCGAGCGTGCACGCCGCCATGAGGAGCACGAGCAGCTCAAGGTGGAGGGTGCAACGACCCGCAATAACAACACCAGCAAAAAGAAAATGCAGGCTCAGCAGAAGCAGGCCGATGCAGAGCGCATCGCCGCAAGCGAAAGAGCGGAGCGCGAGGCGCGCCGCGAAAAGCTTGGCATAGAAAAGCCCGAAAATCCCTCTCAGGTCGGCAAGCGCCGCTACGCAAGAGGCAGAGCTTACGATCCCAGCCGTTATGCCGACGAAATGGCGGCAGCAGAGGCGGCCGAAGAGACCGCACCGCAGACAGAGGGCGAGCCTGAACAGTCACAGGAGAATAGTGAAACATGATAAAGTCTTTGGAAACCACAGGCCGCACCGAGGATGAAGCCATCGCCGCAGCCCTGAAGGAACTCGGACTTGAGCGCGACGATGTTTCCGTAACGGTCGTTGAGCGTGCAAAATCCGGCTTCCTGGGCATAGGCGCTTCGCCCGCAGTCGTGCGTGTCGAGTATGAAGCTCCGGATGAGCCCAAAGTCGAAGCCGAGCCGGCTCCCGTTGAGGCCGAAGCTCCCGTAAAGGCGGCCGAAAAGCCTGCCGATGACGGCGAGTTTGCCGATATCAGAGCCTTCCTCGCAGGACTTCTTGAGCGCATGGGAGTCAAGGCGAATATAGAGATCAGCCGCCGCGACGGCAAGAGCATTGCCGTTAACCTCTCCGGCGCAAACATGGGCGCGGTCATAGGCCGCAGGGGCGAGACTCTCGACGCCATCCAGCACCTGACCAACTACGTCATCAATCGCGGAAGCGACAAGCACATGCACATCTGCGTTGACGCGGAGAGCTATCGCGCAAAGCGCGAGGAATCGCTTGTACGTCTTGCCGAGAAGATGGCTGCAAAGGTCATAAAGTATAAGCGCAGCATGGCACTTGAGCCGATGAACAGCTACGAGCGTCACATTATCCACGCCGCCCTTCAGGATTACGAGGGCGTTACCACCAGCTCGACCGGAACGGAGCCTAACCGCCGCGTCGTCGTGTCCTATGATCGGCCGCAGAACAACGGCAACAAGCCGCAGAGCCGCGAATGGGCGTAAAATCCGTATATTGGAGGAACTAAAATGATACTTGAAAAGATTCAGCAGATTCTTGCACAGCAGTTTGAAGTATCCGCCGACAGCATTAACGCTGACACCAATATCGTTGATGACCTCGGCGCGGATTCGCTTGACGTTGTCGAGCTGATCATGTCCGTTGAGGACGAGTTCGGCGTGCAGATCCCCGATGAGGATGCAGCAGAGCTGGCCACCGTCGGCAAGATCGTCGAGTACATCGAAGCAAGACAGTAATTTTAAACCACGAAAAATCCCGTCCGAGAGGACGGGATTTTTTTGCGCCAATATGCGTGCAAGTGCTGACGTATAACGGAATGCGCACTTTTTGTTGACTTAAAACAAGGAAAAGAGTAAAATAAACTGATTAAATATTTTTTCGGAGGATACTATGGAAAAACTGTCGCATGCATATATAGTGTCCTCGGCGTCGGAGAATGCGCGAATGGGCAAGGCCTTTTACCTTGCCGAAAAGATGCTGTGCCAGAGTGAGGGCGAGCGTCCCTGCGGTGTGTGCCGCGATTGCAGGAAGGTCAAGGCGCGCGTGCACCCCGATCTTGCCGTCGTCGAGCGCATCATCGACGATAAGGGCAAGCAGAAAAAGGAGATACTGGTAGATCAGGTGCGCGCAATGGGCGCCGATGCTTACGTTCTGCCGAACGAGGCCGCCGAAAAGGTATATATCATAAAAGACGCCGACACCATGAACGAGCAGGCGCAGAATGCTGCGCTGAAGATACTTGAGGAGCCGCCGAAGGGAGTTCATTTCATTCTGTGCGTATCCAATCCCGAGCGACTGCTGGTCACCGTGCGCTCGCGCTGCGTGCTTGTAAGCTGCGCCGGCGAGGAGGATGCGGAGGACGAAAACGCGGCGGCTATGGCCGATGAATTTATCGCTCTTGAGCGAAAGGGCGACACTCCGGGGCTTACCGCGTGGTGCTTTGCGCATGAAACGCTTGATGCTCGCTCGCTCGGCGAGTTTCTGCTCGCGCTCAAGCGGCGCTATGCCGCGCTTCTTGCGTCGCAGCAGGATAAAATGCGCATAATGGATATTATACGGCTCGTTGACCGCTGCATGGAGTATCAGACGGTCAATACGGGTGTGAAACACATTCTGGGGCTGCTGGCGGTCAGGTCGGCAGCGGAAACGAGGAAAGCAATTGACTGAAGTTATAAGCGTTAAATTTAAAAACCGGGGAAAGAGCTATTATTTTTCCCCGAACGGAAAGATCGTAAAGACCGGCCAGCAGGTCATTGTAGAAACCAGCAAGGGCCTTGAGATAGCCGACTGCTTCCGCGGCAACCACGAGGTCGAGGACGATTCGGTCGTGCAGCCGCTGCGCCCGGTGGTCAGAGTCGCGACGCGCGACGATCTTCGCGTTGCCGAGATTAACAAGCAGCGCGAAAAGGAAGCGTTCGAGATATGCCAGCAGAAGATCGCCGAGCACGGCCTGGATATGAAGCTCGTTGATGTTGAGTGCAACTTCGAAGGCAACAAGACGATGTTCTTTTTCACCTCCGACGGAAGGGTCGACTTCCGCGAGTTGGTAAAGGACCTTGCAGGTATATTCCGCAACAGAATAGAGCTGAGGCAGATCGGCGTTCGCGACGAGGCGAAAATGCTCGGCGGACTCGGCATCTGCGGAAGACCGTTCTGCTGCAGCCAGTTTATCGATGAGTTCCAGCCGGTTTCCACAAAAATGGCGAAGGTACAGTCGATGTCTCTCAATCCCGGGAAGATATCCGGCAGCTGCGGCAGGCTTATGTGCTGCCTGAGATACGAGCAGGAGGCCTATGAGGAGCTTACAAAAAATGTGCCCAAGCAGGGCGCGTTTGTAGAAACTCCGGCAGGCTACGGCATTGTTACGCAGGTAAATCTTTTGCGCCAGATGGTAAAGGTAAAGCTCGACGGCGAGGGCGACGATACGGTAAAGACTTATCGGGCTGTTGAAGTTGCGGCAGTGCCCGGAGGCCGCCCCAAGGATGGTGAGACTCCTCCCTCGGTGCTCAAGTACATCCCCGAGCCGGAAGAGGAAGAAGAGGAGCAGGATATCTGGAAGCTGCCGCAGCTGTTTGCCGATGACGATGCAGCCAAGGAGAAAGAAAGCACACATGAACAGAAAAAGCGCAGCCGCAGCCGCCGCTCGCGCAGAGGCGGAAAGACGCCTCAGAGCGATGCAAAACCGGCGCCTCAGTCTGCACAGGCACCTTCTGCGGAAGAGAAGAAGACCACCGCAAAGCCAAAGCCGAGAAATCGCCGCGGCGGCGGAAAGAAGCCTGCCGAGCAGAGCGTTTCCGCCGAGCAGCCGAAGCCGCAGCAGCAGGCCAAAAGCCCGGACGGCGAGAAGAAGCGCTCAAACCGCCGCTATTATCACCGCGGCAAGCCAAAAAATAAGGGCGGACAGGCGCAGAATCAATAGTATTCCCGGAGGCTGAGATATGAGTAAAAAAAGCAATAACAAAAGCGGAATGAGCATGAAAACAAAGTGGATAATAACCGGCATCCTCTGCGTTCTGGCTGTGCTGACGGTGGTCGTCGTCGCGGCCGACGGCTGCTTTGACTTCAAGCCCGGCTCGGTTCAGTCCAACGACAAGGCCGTTGCCGAAAGCGCAGCGCCCGCCGGCGACAAGGATACCGCAAAGACCGGAGGAACACACACCGTTCTCGTTACGGCCGGCAACGGCGGCACAACTGATCCCAGCGGCAGCCTCGCGGTTGAAGACTGGGAGAGCGTGAAGATCAACTTCATACCCAATGAGGGGTATGAGATCCAGTCGGTATCGGTCGACGGTAAGGATATGGGCGCTATCGAGAGCTATGAGCTGTCAAACGTCACAGAAGATCACAGTATCATCGCGACGTTTGTAAAGAAAGCCGTTCCCACGCCGACACCTGCTCCAGCGACCCCTACGCCGGATGACGGCGAGTGATATTTGCAAGTAAATAAAGCTAACGGCCACGCAGCGTCCCTGCGTGGCCGTTATTTTTCCTGCACTTGACAGAATGATGGGGGATTAGTATTATAAAAATGATAAGTTGTAGACGGCGAAGTATACGAACCTGATTTGGAGACAGTAATTATGACCTTCTATATTTTACGAATAATTCTTCTGATTCTTATACTTGCGGTTATATATTTTTTCTTTCACGCGGTTGCTGAATGCAGCACAAAAAAATCTGCGATTATCGGCGCAGTTTTCTCGATAGTCATTACAACTGCAGTCAGCATGTTCCCACCTGAAAATTTAGTGACTGATTTCATCTCGCCTGAAAACGCATTTAAGTACTTTTGTGCAGGGGAGATTGAGGAGATCATCTATGGCAACGACTCTT
>ENA-UOJE01000680-UOJE01000680.1-human-gut-metagenome-genome-assembly--contig:-C23-NODE-680-length-36300-cov-17.760188_pt1 | contig 36300 bp, 42 predicted proteins | sample MGYA00242341_ERZ723888 | MGnify/ENA metagenome assembly ERZ723888 | reverse complement strand
AACCGGAAGCCCCGGCAGAAGGTGAACCGGAAGCCCCGGCAGAAGGTGAACCGGAGGCCCCGGCAGAAGAACCGGAGCTGACAGAAGAAGAGATCGCAGCAGCTAAACGCAGCGAAGCGGCTAAAAAGGCAGCGGCTACTAGAGCAGCAAACAAGGCAGCAGCAGAAGCAGAAGCCGCCGAGGGTCTTAAGGAGTTCGAAGAGTAATATTTAAAAAGGTAAATCAATGATCGCAGCAAAGAAAATAGAGTTAATAGTACGTAGGGCGCTAAATTTAGTGCCCCGTACTTCTGAAGGGGTGGTTAGTTACGACGTGGACAACTTGTACCCGCAACGTATCGCAAATCTTATCGACGCTAGCAAAACCGCTACGGCGTGTTGTGACAAGGCGAAAGAGAACATTATTTGCGAGGGATTTGTTAACGAAGAATTTGCAGCGAGAACCAATGAGCACGGCCAAGATATGAACGACGTTTTAGAGTTCGTAGCCGACGAGATACCGAGATACAGAGGTTACGCGTTAATAGTACAATACGGCGGTGATGGTCGCCCTTTGTACTGTTATCCCGTTCCGTTCAGCTACGTTCGTGCCGTTCTTAACGAGGACTACAAACGAGATTCGATCGTGCGGAAATGGCGCGTATTCGATAACTGGGAGCGTGAGACGCTTAAGGACACGAACGTTAAAACGGGCGTGGTTTATCCGAATTTCAATCCGAAAAATTTCTGGAAAGAATGTGAAGAGTACGGAGGTATTGAAAACCATCCGGGACAACTCTATTATGCTAACTTCTCAAACCGTCGCCCTTATCCAATCAGCCCGTTTCACGCGGTACAGCCGGAAATGGGAGCCGAACACGGAAACGCGTTGTACGTAGAGAACGTTCTAGCGCGTGGTTTCCATGCTTGTAGCGTCGTATCGCATGGGATGTTTCAAAGCGATCAAGAACAAAACGAATTCCGGGACGCTATTACCGAAATGATGGGGGTAGAAGGAACTGGCGCGGTTCTCACGGTACGCGATGAGAATGTAGGTATTACAGAGAAACCATTTATAAGGGTGGATCAAATAGGTACGCCTATTGATTCCGATCTGTATAAATCGTATTGTGAACCATTGCGGAAAGACATTGCAATTTCTTGTTTTACGATTCCGATCCCGCTTATTGATTCATCATTGATTAGCTTTTCTAATGCATCCGGCGAAGTGGTTAAGGAGATGCAGCGCGTTTACCGCCGTTCATTGTCGCGTGTCCGTGATAAGGTTTCCCGCGACCTGGCGTATATATTCGACATAGACCCGGAAATAACTAAGATTAAAAACGATTTGGAAGGCGACGCGTTACCCGTTCCGGATACGCCCGCCGGCCAAGTAACAACAGATTAAAATGGCATATCCTATTCAACAATTACGCGATCTATTCTCGATCGCAAAGGACGTTAAGGACGATGATCTGCAAAAAGCCTTCTATGAGGCTGACATGCTGGATATGTCCCCGCAGTTACAGCGCGTGTTTGAAGAGATACCCGCCGAGTACCTCGAGGACACGTCTACACTTACAGGAGCTAAAAAAGTATTGTGCTACTATGCCTTCGCGCGCTACTTGCAGACAAGCGAGCAGCAAAGCACGGCGAGCGGCTTAAAAATACAAAACTATAATGGCAGCTACGTTCTAGCCGATGATAACAAGGCAAGGCGGTTTGAAGCAGAACGCGGCAAGGCTGATTTATTTATAGTCCCGTTGATCAAGGCGTTTAAAACCGCCGGGATGATCAAAGAGGAATGTTCACACAGGGTACAATCACGGATATGTTTGATAAAGTAATGGATGGAGTTTTTGATACGGCACGCGCAGCGTCAATCGCTTTTCTACTAACAGTTACCAATGATGCAATGACGTTCTTCGTCCTTATAGTGTTATTCGGCACGTTGAACTTTATAGTAGGACTTATCGCAGGGTTGAGGGCGGGCGAAAAGTACAGCCATAAAAAGGCGTTTCACGCGTTTTTTGAGTACGCGATAGCTGCCATAGTTATATTATTTACGGCGGCAGGCGCGCGCCTTATCGAACCGCACGGGGATCATACGGACTTATTGCGGTTGTTGACAACGCTCTTCGCGCTGGTGTACTCGAAAAACATTATCCGTAATTTTAAGCAGATCCAACCGGATAACGAGTTTATTACAGTACTGGATATAATCATTAATACGAAGTATATAGACTTCGTAAAACACTCGAAAAATGGTAAACTTCACAATTCAAGAACTAACCGCGTCGACGACGGCGAAGGCGAAGAAGATCAACAACGACCCGACGCCGGAAGTATTGGAGAATCTGAAACAGCTAGTCAATAACGTACTAGACCCGCTACGGAACGCGTACGGTAAACCGATCATTGTTACAAGCGGGTACAGATCGCCCGCCCTAAACGCGGCGGTGAAAGGTTCTAGGACGTCGCAGCACATGAAGGGGCAGGCGGCGGACATTACAGCAGGGAGCAAACAGGAGAATAAGAAACTCTTTGAACTGGCACAGGAACTCAATTTGCCGTATTGCCAGCTTATCGATGAAAGGGGTTTCACCTGGGTGCATATCTCATACGATAAGAACAACGTGAAACGTCAAATCTTACACTTATGAGAATAACATTAGATAAGATTTTATTGTGTTTGCTTGTCCTTCTTGCTATTTTATTGTTCACAGCATACAAGACAATAAAAAGGCAGCATAAAGAGCTGGAAAGGCAGGAAAACAACATTACCGCGCTTAACACCAAAGCCGTAGCATTTAGGACTACGGCGGGAGATTACGCGGAACAGGCTAGGCAACTGAAATTGGAGAAGGACGAGCTGGAATTATACAACGCTGATCTATATGATAAGGTACGCGAGGCGGGAATAAGGATAAGAGAGCTAAAGAACGCGACCCGTACCGGAGTGGTAACGAAGATCGACACGATTACCAAGACGGTACACGTCGGGGACGTCCGGACGGCAAAATACAATGACGGATGGAACAATATAGAAATAGCCGCCGGACCGGATACGACTAAAATAGATTTTAATAGCGTTGATACGTTGGACGTGATCGGATCGGTGAAGCAAAAAAAATTTCTTTTCTTCAAAATTGGGAAACCGGTCCAAAAAATCACAGTTTCGAATAGAAACCCGAAATCTACTATTCATGTGAATTTTTCAGCCGATTTCAGCAAATAACGCCTTTTCATCTTTTACAAAGCGCCTTTCATCTTTTACACTCAAAAATTTAAAACGCTGATTCTTAACGAATTGGCGTTTTTGCATGTAAAAGATTAAAATTTGTATCTTTTACACTTAACTCACTAATAACTAGTATTTTATCTATCAATATATACCATTTGTAAAAGATGTAAAGATGGTATATAGAGATAAAAACGAAAAAGTAATATAATCTATAAAATATGTAAATATATGAATTAATATGTGAATGAATTTATGGAAATATTTTATTTTAAACTATATAGAAAACATCTTTCCATCTTTTACATTTGCCCGTTTTTGCCACCTAACTATATGATATGCAACACGTTAACCCGTAAAAGATGCGTTATTTCATCTTTTACACTGTTATCAAACCTTCAAAACAGTTAATCAGGGTTAAATTACTAAGGTTTTTTGGGAAAACGTTTGGTAGTTCAAAATAAAGCCGTACCTTTGTAACATCGAAAGAGAAATGAGAGCGCCGCCAATGGTAACCAAAGGGCGCGAGACGGGAAACACGGATGGTATCCCGGTTCATTTGAAAAGAAGGTGCGGTTTCCGCTTAATTGAAGCTATAAAGCCCGAATCTCCGACGATAAATAACTGAAAAGCCTTCTAAATTTGTTGAACTATTCCGAGACCGGAGAATCGTTTTAAACATTACTAGATATGGCAGAGATAAACATTTATAGATTAGAAGCGTTCTTTTACACGGTTATAACGGAGAGGATCAAGGCGTGCGAAACGATCGGCGAGGTCACGAATATATACGGCTATCCGGGTATTTCGGGAATGATCTACAAAGATTTGCTACGAGAAGAAGAAGCCGGAAAAAAATTCAAATATAAAATTCGGGGCTTTATAATTCCACATGCCAAACGGCATGAGAGCATTTTCGAACAAGCCCGGAAAGCCGCATTTTCCGATCACGTTAAAACCTTTAGAGGCTCTAATGAACTTAGTTTTAAATTCAATAAGAAGATGCAATGGAAAAAGTCGAGTTAATCACAGTCGCGGAAGCCGCCCGGATCGCCGAGGTTACAGAAAACGCGATACGCTATCAACTCAATTCGGGAAAGCTCACCCGTTACGAGAACGGCGTAGGAAAAATAAGAGTGAACAAAAACGAGCTATTAGAAACAATTTTTAATTTTAAGAAAAAATGAAAGTAGTAATCGAATTATCAGGAAACGAGAGTAAACAGGATTTGTTGGCGACATCTAACTATTTGCGCGAACTGGCGGGCGAAATTGCCCCCGTAATGTTCGAGAAGAAAACAGACCTTGACAAGTTGGCGGACGCCGTGGTAGAATCAACAAAAGTGCACGAAGAAGCCGCACCAGTCAAAACCGTATCGGAACACATAGCCGAGGAACGCGCTAAGACTAGAACGAGCCGCACGAAGAAGGCGGAAGAAGCGCCCGCACCAGTGGAAGAAGTAGCCGCGCCCGCCCCGAAAGCACCCGTAGAGAAGCCCGTAGAGAAGCCTGTAGAGAAGCCCGCTAAAACCGAAACGGAGCACACAGTAGACGAGTGTAAGCAATGGGCGATGAAAGCTCTAAACGCAAAGAAACGCCCCTTAGTGCAAGAAGCATTTGAGCAAGTAGGCGCAACGTCTTTCCCGACTCTTAAGGAATCTATGTTCGCGGAGTTCATCGAATACATCTCAACTCGTCTGTAATGGGACACGCGGAAAGAGATCATGCGATTTTATCGCCGAGTAGCGCGAAACGATGGATCAACTGCACACCGTCTGCGCTACTTGCAGAAGAAGCAGGCAGCAAGTCAAGCGTTTACGCGGAAGAGGGCACATTAGCCCACGAAATAGCAGAATACGCTTTGACTAAATATTTGGAAGGCGAATATGATCCGATAATTGACGATGCAGTGCCGTTGAAAAACAAACATCTTGAAAACCCGCTTTTCGGTGTAGACATGGCGGATTATATACGGAGCTATTGCGAGTATGTTATCGGAGAAGGCTACGAGATGCAAAAACAGGACGGGTTGAGTAAAATGTACCTAGAACGTCGAGTAGACATTACCGATTACGCGCCCGCTTCGTTCGGATCGGTAGACGTAACTCTATTATCTGACAAGACGATACACATTATAGACCTGAAATACGGTACGGGTGTCCGGGTGTCGGCTGACATGAACGAGCAGATGTTAATGTACGCTCTTGGAACTTTGAAGGCGGCAACGTCGCCGAACATAACCAATATTCGAATGACGATCGCACAAGTCAGATTAGACCACTACGACACGTTCGAGATGTCAAAGGGTGAATTACTCGACTGGGCAGAGAAAGTTCTAAAACCCGCCGCAAAGATGGCAATACAGGGCGCAGGAAAACAGGTTATCGGAAGTTGGTGCGGATTTTGCCCGGTTAAAGCCCAATGCAGGGCGCAACGGGACGCCATACTTGCAGACTTCGAAGAAAAACCCGAACCGCTGTTATTATCTGATGAAGAGATAGTAGACCTAATCGGCAAGATCGACACGTATAAGAGTTGGATCGAATCAGTTAATAAGTACGTATACGATAGAGCGATACAGGGGCACAAATGGGAGGGCTACAAGCTCATTGCGGGTAGAACTAGCCGAGTTATCAAGGACGAGGCAAAGATACGCCAAGCGCTCCTAAACGAGTTCCTAGAGGACGAGGTTTTAAATATCAAGTTAAAGGGTATAGGCGACCTTGAAAAGTTGGTGGGCAAGAAGGTATTTAGTGCAAGGTTTGGAGACGCGATCGAATCGCGGCCTGGCGCACCAAAGCTGGTACCGGAATCCGCTAAGGGCATAGAATATAGCCCGCTCTGCGACTTCGACGTAGAAGGCTAACGGAAGTTAAAAAAACAATTAAAGAATGTATAACAGGTTTGAAGTCTAAAATAAAGTAATATCTTTGAACCAAATTAAAATCTTAAAAATTATGAGTAGAAAATTGATCTTAAAAAACGTGCGTTTCTCTTATGTAAGAGTTTTTGAACCGGAGCAATTCAATGGAGTAGGTGATTTTCATTATAGCGTTGTACTCCTGATCCCCAAAACGGACACCGCTCTAGTTAAGCAAATTAATGACGCGGTCAAGGCGGAAGCGCAGGAGTATTTTGCAAGAGACCCTAAATTTAAGGGACGCGTACCGGAAAATTACAAAAGCCCGTTAAAGGATGGCGACGCGCCGGAGAAAGAAGGGCAAGCCGGATTTGAAGGTATGTACTATATCACTGCGAAGCGCAAAGAGGAACACGGGCAACCGATCGTAATCGACAAAGGTAAACGCCCGATCACAGTGAAGGAAGATATGTATTCTGGCTCTTGGGGAGTAGCTTCCATCTCATTGTACGGCTACAACATGAGCGCCGACAACCGCGGCATAACCGCCGGATTGAACGGAATCCAAAAAGTAACCGATGACGATAGACTGGACGGCGGATCAAGTATAAACGACTTCGAAAACTTGGAGGACGAAAACGACGATCTATTTGGAATGAACGAAAACGCCCCGTTTTAAACAATTATCTCTATTATAAACAATTAAATTAATTATTAATCAATCTCGTTAAAACAGGTGTAAAATGATTTTCAAAAGCCGTGCCGAGTAGAAGCGGCGCGGCTTTAATTTTAAAAACCCTAAAAGACATGAAACCAATTTTTATAGATTTTGAAACTTATTCAAGCGAGGACATCAAGAGCGGCGGGGCGTATAGATACACGCAATCGCCCGACTTCGAAATACTTCTTATAGGCTACGCCGTCGGAAATGGCGCGGTTCATATCGTTGATATGACGCAGCCCGTACAATGCGGATACGAGGAGTTTTTAGACTTGATCCGCGATGAGCAATACACGATCGTAGCGCACAACGCCCAATTTGAACGCCTGTGTTTGAAAGCATACGGCATAGACATTCCCGCGGATCGCTTCATGTGTACCGCAACATTGGCGTTATACGCAGGATTTCCGGAGAGCCTGGGAAACCTATCTAAAGCACTGGACTTGAAAGAAGGAAAGAGGGGCACAGGGCTAGCCCTGATAAAATTCTTCTGCCAACCACAGAAGCCGACTAAAACGAACCCGGAAGAGTACCGGAACGATCCGAAAGATTTTCCCGATAAGTGGGACGAGTTTATAGACTACCTACGCTATGATGTCCTTTCAGAACGTGAAGCGCTGGGACGCCTTGATTACTGCGACTTCCCGCAGTCGGAAATAGAACTGTATAAACTGGATCAGGACATCAACGACAACGGCATAGCCATAGACTTGGATCTAGCCGAACGCGCGGAAGCTCTAAATGATGAGTATTGCGACGGACTTAAGAACGAGATAAAAACTAAGTACGGTGTCTCATCGCTTAAATCAACGATCCAGCTAAAAAACTTTGTAATGATCCAAACCGGAAAAAACTTCGATTCTTTCCGCAAAGAGGACATAGACACCATTATAGCCGAGTGCGACAACGAACGGGTAGACGAGGTACTAAACGCCCGGAAGATCATAAACAAGACGAGCAACGCCAAATATACCAGCATGCGAAATTGCGTGTGCTTCGATGGACGTGTACACGGCTTATATAGATTTTACGGGGCGGGCCGTACTGGCAGATGGGCGGGAAGATTGGTACAAATGCAGAATTTACCGCGTAACCACATACACGACCTGGACGGCGCTCGCGACAACGCCAAACGCCTTTGCCTGGCAGACTTCCAAACGTTTTGGGGGAATGTGCCTGACACGTTATCGCAGCTTATCAGAACAACGTTTGTAGCCCCCGAGGGGACTACGTTCCATATCGCCGACTATTCAGCCATCGAAGCCCGCGTACTGGCTTGTCTTTGCCGCGAAGAGTGGCGCATAGATGCTTTCAAACATAACAAGGACATTTACGCCGTATCTGCAAGTATGACGTTCGGGCTACCAGTAGAAGAGTGCGGAAAAGGTACGCATTACCGCCAGCAGGGTAAGGTAACCGAGCTTGCATTAGGGTATGGTGGTTGGGTAGGTGCTATGTCTGCAATGGACTATGAAAACGCTATTGATCCGTCATTGTACAAGGATATTATTTTGCGATGGCGCGCCGCTTCTCCGCGTATCGTGGAATTTTGGGAAGCACTGGACAGCCGGGCGAAACTCTGTATCAGGAACAAAAAGGACGTGCAGGTTATCCGGTACGGTGTACACGTTTGTACTTTTCAATGGTTTACAGAAAATAATTCTCTAGCAATTTTATTACCTTCGGGGCGCCGTTTGTTTTACCCGTTTTGCCGGATCGCCACAAAAAACGTGCACGGACGTGATAGAGAGGTGATTACTTACAGAGGTCAAGACCTTACAGGCAAATGGACGGACTTGGATACATACGGCGGAAAGCTGACCGAAAACATAACGCAGGCTATCAGCCGCGACCTATTGGCGTTCGGTATGCAGACAATTGTACAACGTTATCCGATGGTTAAAATTGTGGGGCATATCCACGATGAAACCGTAAACGAGACGCCGTTAGATGATTTTGGAGACCCCGTTGTTTCGCTGGATGAAATTTGTACAGCTATGGCAGCTACACCAAAATGGGCGGAAGTTTTCGGTATTCCGCTAAAGGCAGAAGGATTCACTGGTAATTATTATAAGAAAGATTAATTAACATGGAAAAATACACCTTATCGCTCGCAGGTTCTTCGACGTCTCTGAAATGGAAGGCGGTGCGCCTCACATGGGACGATTTTGTAAAACGTTTAGGTACGCCCGTTATCACTAACGAAACGGTACGCGAGTACGATAAGCTAGACAAGCCCGCCAAATCGTCTTTGAAAGACGTAGGCGGATTCATGGCGGGGGAGCTTTCAGGATCGCAGCGCCTGAAAAAGGCGGTTATGTCTCGTACAATGATAACGCTGGATATTGACTTTGCTGATGATCTTTTCCCGATAGACTTTGAGGATCGTTTTCACGGATACGCAGCGGTTATATATACAACGCGTTCGGATAGACCGGGCGCGCGCCGTTACCGTCTTATTATGCCTTTCAAAGAAGAGGTTACAGACGTAGTTATGTACGAGGCGGCAGCGCGTAAAGTAGCCGAGTTGTTAGGTATTGATCTATTCGATAAAACAACGTTTCAGCCGGAACGCATGATGTACTGGCAATCTCTTTCCAAAGATCAAACCGGACTTTTCGAAGTGTTTGATGGCGAGCCGATAGACGCCGAGTATCTAATAGGTTTGTATGGAGACAATGAAGAATGGCGCGACGTGCGCAACTGGGCTTTCCATTCAGAAGTAGACCGCGACACCCGCGCGATCATTAGTAAGGAGATGGCAAAAGACCCTAGAGACAAAGAGGGTTTAGTAGGCGCGTTTTGCCGCTCGTACACGATACAGGCGGCAATAGAAAAATACCTACCGGACGTTTACACGGAGGTAGACAACGGGCGTTATACATACGCGCTTGGATCGGGTGCGGCGGGTTTAGTTGTGTATGATGACGTACTCTGTTTTTCCCACCACTCAACCGACCCGATCGGAGACGGACACGCTTATAACGCCTATGATCTCGTACGGGTGCACAAGTTCGGACACCTAGGCAAAGAAGATAGCAACCGGGAAATGAATAGGCTAGTTTGCGCCGATAAGGAGTGCGTTAAAGATATGGTAGCCGTGGACGATGATCTAACCGACTTCGAAGCATACGACGAAGAAGTAAAGGCGGATGCGCAAACCGCCGCAGAACTTGTTTGGGACTTGGACAAGAAGGGCGATAAAATGTGCACCGTCCGAAACTTCGTCAACGCGTTCAAATGCGATCCTCTCCTCAATGATCTATTAGCGTATGACTTGTTTCTTGATACGATAGTGTACACTCGTACTCCGTTTTTCTCGAATGACATCAAGAAGGGAGATATGTTGGACGATACAGCAGTAGCGATTATCCGTGGACGCATCGAAGATTTGCACGGTATTTACAATGACAGCAAGCTAACCGACGCGCTGGAAAAGGTTTGCAGTGAAAACGCTTTCCACCCTATCAAAAAATATTTAGAGGCGCAAAGGTGGGACGGTGTGAAACGGATAGATAGTTTCCTGGTTGACTACATGGGTGCGAAGCCTAGTATATACGTTTCCGAAGCGTTCCGTAAAATGCTAGTCGCCGCGGTTGCTAGAGTGTACGAGCCGGGGCGCAAATTCGATACGGCGCTTGTTATGTATTCCGGGCAGGGCGCGGGAAAGTCCACGCTTATACAGGCGCTTTCAAAAGGTTGGTTTAATGATTCATTAACGGACGTGTCCGGGCAGAAGGCATACGAAGCGATACAACATGCTTGGATCGTGGAGCTAGCCGAGTTATCAGCCCTTCGCCGTTCGGACGTGGAAGCCACGAAAAACTTCATAAGCAAACGCGAAGATACATACCGTAGCGCATACGCCCGCCGCGTCAAGACACACAGGCGTCAATGTGTGTTCTTTGGGTCTACCAATGATGATGAGTTTTTGAAGGACAAGACCGGAAACCGCCGTTTCTTCCCGATCGAAGTTTGCGCCAACCGGAACACGCACAAGTTGTTTGAAAAGTCCTTTGAAAAAGTCGTAGACCAGCTTTGGGCCGAGGCTATGGAGCTGTACATGTGCGGGGAAAGTCTTATCTTATCAGACGAAGCGGAAGCGATTGCAAGTGAAGGTCGCGAAGAATTTACAGAAGAAAGCCCGCTAGTAGGTATTATAGAGAACTACGTGGACAGGCTTTTCCCGGCTGACTACGAAGAGCGCACCGAGCAGCAGCGCGCGGACTTCTTATCGGGCGGTCTGGGCGAGATCGGCGACACGGTTAAAAACGAGTTCTGTTTAATGGAACTTTGGGTGGATGCGCTGGGACGCCGGAAAGAAGATTATACAAGCGCGAAAGGGCGTGAATTGTCCACAGCGATGCGACAATTGAAAGGTTGGTACAAAGGAAAGTTAAAAAGAACGAAATTGTACGGCCAACAAGTAGTTTATATCCGTAAAGGTAGCGAGGAAAGCAAAAAATTATTATCTTTGTGATACAAAGCTTTCTTTTCTAATTTTTAAGGTTAATACTTTTAGGGTGGTTTTTCGGTTAAAAAGGCTTTCGTAGTGATACGTGAGCCTTTATTTTTGTTAATATCTCAAAGTTTTTTCCGAAAACATTTGGCGGTTCAAAATAAAGCCGTACCTTTGCCTTCACAATAACCAATTAAATTATTACGATCATGAAGAATCAATTTATAGAGATGATTAAAAATTTCGGAGAGTTCAACAACTGGAAAGGTTACGTAGACCAATATTTCAATACCAAGAATCAGAGAGAACTGAAGAAATTAGGTGTGTATAAGGACATGAAGATACTAGACGCTTATAAAGTATTAACCAGATAAATTTAAGATCATGAAACAGAATATAGGAGAACTAACGGCGGCGGACCTAAAAGCCCGCCGCCGCTTTTGGAACAAGAAGGGCTTCTTTGGTGAACCTACTAAAAAAGCCCTCGAGCGAGATTCAATGAAAATGCAGAAACTGGTTAAGGCAATGCAGGGGCGCACCGCCGATGATATTAGACGGATTAATTCAACGCCTTACTACCTTCGCCGTGGTTTGAACAACAATGATATGATGATAGCCACGGCTAGACGGGCGGATATTGAGCATGCGATATTAACTTTTAAAATATTATAATCATGAAACAGTTTGTAGTTTACACGTTTTGGGCGATCCTGTTTGTATTATTCATCTTATTGTGTTGCGAGCCGACCACCAGCGTATGATACGGATACTGAAAGCCGTGATTATAACGACGGACGGAGTTATAGTTCAGGACTACACGAAGGTCCAAGATAGTTTAGGCGCGTATGTCGTATCGGACATTGAAGCGGAACGGCGGTATATCGCAGAGTGTCAGACCCTGGCGGGATTTACGGTCAAGCGCGTTAATTTAACTTATGTAACGGAGGAGACTAAATGACATATTATCAAATTAAACTTTAATAAAAAATGAGTAACAAGAAGAAATTAAAGTCCCGTGATGGTGCGACACGCATCACACCGGACAAGTACACAGGAGATTTTTGCGGACTGTTTAAGCTGCAAGTATATGACAAGGCTAACGACAGTTGGGGTGATTTGGGGGGGTGCGACCGTCTGACGTGGAAAGAAGCGGCACAAGCCCGGAAGAATTATGTAGCGTTACGGTCGGCATGCAAAGCGGCGAACAACGGAGTACTAAGAATACAGAGACCGGATGAAGGCAACGGAAACCAGCGAAAAGGTATTTGAGCGTACTATGTCTAAGTACGTGGAGAATAAAGGAGGGATGGCAGTTAAGCTGCTATCCCAATTTATTAACGGTTTGCCGGACCGAATGTACTTGTTACCCGGCGGGACGGTTATTTTTGTCGAGTTCAAGTCAACCGGATGCAAGCCTAGACCGATCCAGCGCGTTATACTCGACCGGATCGCCGCGCTTGACTTCAACGTACGCGTAGTGTCGAACCCGGACGAGTACAACGATTTGAAGGACTTGATAGACTTTTATGTTAACGGTCGTTAACTCATGGCGGTTAGTGCGAATTGATGTTAATAGTTTATCCTATATTTTGGTAGTCTGACAAGTAGTCGTATCTTTGAAGTGTCAAAAGGAAATAACCACTTAAAAATTAATCGGGCGGATCACACCGCCCACAAAACCAAAAAAGTCATGAAAGTACAAGCCTATTTAAAGAACCACAGCAAAAATGAGTTTTACATAAAACCGTTGAGAAAAGGTTATTACGCCGTTATAGACGGATACGATAAAAGTATGGCGTCTTTGGAAATATCAGAAGAAGCCGCTATAAATAAGATGAACGAGTTGAACCGATTAAGAAACGGAAGAATTTAATAAATAACCCGGCGGGGTAACACCCGTCATAACACCCAAAAAGTATGATAGTAAAATTAAACTTCAGAGCAAACATTGAACTAGGTACAATGTCGTTTATTGTTTCATTTAAGGATTACGATGCCGTTAGGGATATATTGGTGAATTCTGATTATTTCCTAGAATGTTTAAGAAATCTAAAAGACGAAATGAATATACCCGGATATTATTACTTTAGCGGACTAGAAGACCTAGATCACGAGGAAAACCAAATAGGTGAAGAGGATATAATAAGAAACTTTTAATAACCCGGGCGGGTAACACCGCCCGCAACACCCCAAAGAATATGAAAAAGTTAATCAGTATTTTAGCAGTAGTTTTGTTATCAGTTAGCGCGATGGCGCAAGTGTCAACCGCAAGTGGCAGTTTAAAAACGCTTAAATCTTTCCGTCTCGGGACGTGTAAGATCGTGGAAGTAACGAAGGGCGACGCGGTAACGTATCAGATCACCGGGCAACTGGCCGGAACAAGTTCCTTAGAAATGGATATAGACCTAGGCGACGCGGACGCAGCGGTTAAGACGCTCTTAAGCCTTGCAGCGTACAAGCCGTCCAGCAGCAACGAAATCGTACACCTTAACAACCCGGCGGGGCATACCGCACGTTTCCCGAAGATGGCAGGCGTATGGCAGATATTCAGCCCCGGCAACCAGTTCACGGTTAACATATCACGCGGGGAACTTAAGAAGATGGCGCAAGCAATAACCAACAATAATAAATAAGATGGAAGTATATAGAAACAACAACGGGCAATTGCTAAAGGTGTCAAAAGCCCAAAACGGACGCATAATGACGGTATGCGGGAAGGAAACGAAGAGTTTCGAGAACGAAAAGCAATTTAATGTGCACCTGTATAACAAAGGTTTTCACCTTGCAATGACAGACCGCGCCACACTGTTTGCGCGCCGATACGAAGAAGCCGAGGACTTATCAACGTTTGTTGATATGATCCCTAACAGAGAACTAGCCTTTCAGAAAGACGGAGCGATTTACACATGCTGGTTTTTAGCGTTCAAACCTAACCTGATGGTAGAGGTTAAGGCTAATACTGATTTCTCGTACACAAACGAGCTAGGGTATAAGGCGGTAACATTGAACATTTCAGATTTAATTGTAATTCAGGGAGGGATCGAATAATGGTAGACTTCAGCAAGAAACTTAAGGTAGACCGCATCAATCTATTTTGCGATGTGGTTACAAAGATGGCGAACGGCACGCCCGCAGAAGGTTACGCGATCGGAGACGCTATCAAGCAATTACCCGAGAACTTGCAGCAGTACCTGATATCAGAAGTGCCGGACGTAATACTAAGACGCGAGTACAGCCGCCGGGAACTCCACAAGGGGGATGGCGCGGTATTCGAAGGGGTGGACGTAGTGAGCGAGGTGTACAAGGAAGAAGTGTTTAACGCTAACCGGGCGGAAGCTTTGAAGGACTTGTTAGGTATCAAATCGAAGTTTCCCGATATGCTGGACGTGATTGCCGAAGTACTTAAGTGTTTCCCGGAGCGGTACACGTTAGACGATATTTACGATATGTTGTATAAAAAAGATTTGGGCTTGTGAAAACAATAAGAGTAGACGGACGTACATACGTCGCGGTGGAAGTAGAAGAAAATAATTTATGTAAAGGGTGCATATTTTATAGGGTTGGGTGGGATTCTAACATTCCTTATTGTACGGTGTATGACACCCCAGAATTTCAGTGTACCGCAGGAATGCGCGAGGACGGAATGAATGCGGTATTTAAATTAACGGCTAACAATGTTACAGAGGAGTAATTTACACGGCTACCAGCGTACCGCCGTCCAGCATATCAAGGAACACCCGGACGCGGCTCTGTTCCTTGATATGGGATTGGGAAAGACGGTGAGTACGCTAACAGCTGTAGCCGATCTAATAAACGAGTTCGAGGTAACTAAGGTACTGATAGTAGCGCCGAAGCGTGTAGCCGAAATGACTTGGGGCGACGAGATCGAGAACTGGGCGCATATCCGACACCTTCGTTTGTCAGTCATTAAGGGCACAGCGAAGCAACGCGAGATAGCGGCGAGGGCTGACGCTGACGTTTACACAGTGAGCCGTGACAACCTTGTATGGCTTCTTCAAATGTGGGGCGGGTCTAAAGTACCCTACGACATGTTAGTACTTGATGAGCTTTCTTCTTTCAAGAACCATCAGTCTAAACGCTTCAAGGCCGCAAAGATCATACGCCGGAGTGTTGCCCGGGTGGTGGGTCTGACGGGTACACCCGCGCCGAACGGGCTTATTGACCTATGGGCGCAGATGTATTTAGTCGATGGCGGGCAACGGCTGGGAAAGACAATCACCGATTACCGGGCTAACTATTTTAGACCCGGAGCGCAGAACGGAGGTATAGTGTACGAGTACAAACCGCTTGCAACAACCGAGGCTGTATTAGGCGAGAAGATAGCCGACATTACCCTGTCAATGAAGGCGTTAGACTTCCTAGATATGCCGGAAATTACATACGTGAACAACTACGTAGAATTATCCGCTAAGGTGAAGAAGCAGTACGACAAGTTTGAAGAGGATCAAGTGCTAGAAATGTTGCGGGACGCCGACTACGATTACGCGGAGATCACCGCGCTAAGCGCCGCCGCCCTATCAAACAAGCTCTTGCAGTTCGCGGGCGGCGCTGTTTACGATGCGGACCGGAACGTGCGAACCGTGCACGACGAGAAACTGGAAACGCTGGTTGAGATGGTGGAAGCCGCGAACGGATCTCCCGTACTGGTGGCGTACAACTTCCAGCACGAGAAGGCGCGCATACTGGAAGCCTTGAAAGGTTTCGGAGCGGAAGCGCTGGAAGGGGTGGAAAGCGTGAGGCGGTGGAACGAGGGACAAATACCCGTATTAGTGACGCATCCGGCTAGCGCGGGGCACGGGCTTAACATGCAGAAGGGAGGAAACCGGATCATCTGGTACGGTACTACCTGGAGCCTGGAATTATACCAGCAGTTCAACGCCCGCCTATGGAGGCAGGGACAAAAGAATAGCGTGTTTGTTCACCATATCGTAACGAAGGGTACGATAGACGAGCGGGTTATAGCGGCTCTAAGCGGGAAAGCTGATACACAGGACGGACTTATGAATATGGTAAAAGAACTAATTAAAAAATATAGAGTGTGAATGTATTGAGTTTATTTGATGGCATGAGCTGCGGGCAAATCGCCCTGACTAACCTGGGATGTTTCCCGGATAAGTACTACGCTTCCGAGGTGGATAAGTTCGCCATACAGCAGACGAGCCACGTGTTCCCCGACACGATACACATAGGGGACGTTACAAAAGTGGACGTATCACAGTTGGATAAGATCGATTTGATTATAGGCGGAAGCCCGTGCCAATCATTTTCCTTCGCGGGAAAACAGGTAGGGATGGCTACGACGGAAAACACGGAGATAACAGACCTGGATCAATATCTCGATCTTAAAATAATGGGATTCGAGTTTACCGGACAGTCGTACCTGTTTTGGGAATACATGCGGATACTGACGGAAGTACGGAAGTACAACCCGGACGTGAAGTTCCTGTTAGAGAATGTGGTTATGTCGAAGAAGTGGGAAGCCGTGCTAACTAATGCGATCGGAGTTGATCCCGTTAAAATTAACAGCAACCTGGTATCGGCGCAGAACCGGAAGCGGTTGTACTGGACGAACATTGCGGAGATCACGCAGCCGGAAGACGAAGGCATATTTATCCGTGATATTCTCAAGGACAACGTAGACGAAAAATACTGTGTATCGGATAAAGCCCTTGAAGGCATGATTAATCGCGCTAGGGTTAACGCCGAGAAAGGAAACGGTTTCGGTGCGCGCATAGTTTCCCCGGACGGGAAGGCAAACACGCTGCTTGTAAGTCCCCAAAGTCTGGATCGCAATCTAATAGCCGTACTTAAGGAAATAAGTCCGCGCGTGGTTGATGTGTCGATAAGCGAGAACGGAATAAGACCCCGCAGGGGAGACGCGCGGAAGTCCGGTATCGGAGAACCGGGAACTATCCGGTTTGAATCTTCAAAAGCGGACACGCTCCTAACAAGCGGCAAACCATTAATATTAGACCGTGGATATAAGCTAAGACGGTTAACGCCCCTGGAGTGCGCCCGCCTGCAGACCGTACCGGATTGGTACGAGTGGGTAGTGTCTGACACGCAGATATACCGCATGTGCGGGAACGGCTGGACGGTTAGAGTTATTGAACATATATTAAAAAATTTATTCGTATGAAAACAACAAATTACAAGAAAGATGATGCAGTGATTTTTAGCGACGGCAAACGTTACGTGTACCCAGGTACAAAACGCGTAGCGGGTATCAATACGTACGCGTACAAGCCGTTAGACGGAGAGACCGGATTCGCCTTGATGAAGGACGCCGAGGGCGAGTTCGTTCCGTTCGAAAATAAGTTATCCGTAGAGGCGGTAGACATGAAATGGCACGAGAAAGTATTACAGTGGTGGAAGGCGTCGAACCGGTGGAAACATTTCCTATTCGCCGTCCCGCTAGGCGCGGTATGCGGCGCGCATTTCACCACCGGCGTCGGGCTGGGAATGGAAATAAAGGATCACCTGTACGGAGGGAAGGCTGACTTTGTGGACTTCGCGCTAACTGCGGCCGGCGGCTTTATCGGGCACGGCGTAATGCTTCTTATCGGGTTGGACTATTTAATAATGACATTAATCAAATTAATATTTTAGGGTATGGAAAATACGGAGCATTTATTCAGAGAACAAGAGATGAAGGAACAGGAAGAGGCGGGCATCAGAACCGGACGTTTTAAAACCGCACCGGATCGCGCGGAGAAAGCGCAGTACAATATGAGAGTGAAGATAGACAAGGCGGAAGCCGAACGGGTGACGGTTTACGCCGAGCGAGTGCCGCGTAGCGCGAAGGAGGTAACGACCATAACGATATACCGGAAGAACGAACCGGAACGGCGGGCGGACTTATCAAGAGTTGAGGCGCTGCGTCTCATATCAGAATTAAGGGAGGCGCTGGCGAAATGAAGGAGGCAATGAAAATGCTGGGGCAAATGGTCCTGGCAATCGCGGCGGGGATCGCGTTAGGTTGTGTTTTAGTATGTATCTTAAATAGTTTGTAATATGCCGACACCATATATTAAGAGAAGAGACCGAAGAGGTTTGCTCGTCGAAGAGATGGCAGCAGTTTATAACATTCATGCCTTCTTCCTGTTCAACTGGCTTGAAGCGAATAAGATCAAGTACGTCAAGGTGAAAAGGAAGCCGTTCCACCTGGTTAACGCGTCGGAGTTCTGCAACTCGATCAGTGATATAATGTACGCGGCTAGCAGGGTGCGGGACGACCGCAATACGCGGATGCAGCCGGATCGCATACCGACCATAGAGAATATGCTTTATCGGGACCGCGAGAGGAAGCGCGTCGGACCACACGAGAACGACGATATAGAGCGCCCGATCTATCCGAGCAAGGACACCGTGAGAAACCGGCACGACGTAGAAGTCTCCGTACTGTACAGGGTCAACAAGTATCGAGACGGGAGTACGGCGCTTGATGTTTTGGACTATCGTACACTGGCATGGAGGAACGTAGAGCGCCCGGAGAAATGGCAATGTAAGGATATTTTCGCCGATTGGGTGGTTATGTACAACTTAGACGTTTAACAGATTTTGGCTAAAAAGCGGGTTTTCGTATAAAAATGTTAATCCGCTTTTTAGTTAACAAATTTAACACGCTTCGGAAGAAACTTTGTGAGAGAAAACTTTTTAGAGAGAACGCTTGATTTTAACGGTATTTTAACTAAAAAGCATGTTTTTGACAAAAAAGTAGCCAAATCCATCTTTTACAAAGCACCTTTCATCTTTTACACCTACCGCACCCACAGGACGCAGAACGCACTTTTCAAGTTTTTGATGTAAAAGATTAAAATTTGTATCTTTTACACTTAACTTGCTTATTTATAGTACTTTATACTGTAATATAGTGTATTTGTAAAAGATGTAAAGATGATTACTATAGAGTACTTTTTAAAAAGTAGAAATATAGTTAACATAAATATACTATTGTTTTAAAATGTTATTAAAATTATGGAATTTTTTTATTTTAGAATTAATAGAGAAAGAACGTTTCATCTTTTACATTAGCCGTTTTTCGCCAGTAACTTGCTGATACGCAATTAGTTAGGGTGTAAAAGATGGTATAATTCTATCTTTTACACTAAAAACGGCTTATTTAGCTAAAGTGCTGTGTTTGAATCAGTTAGCGCGAATTTAACGGATTATGTAGGCGTACAGGGCGTTTGAGGCGGCCGAAATGATTACTTTTGTACAGGAATGTAAAATAAAATTATATGGCTACAAAGAAGAAACAAATAACAGAAACCACGAAGCCCGTGGAGCTTCCAAAGGAGAAGCCCGTAGCGGAGGAGCGGGTTAAAGCGGTGTGTGGCGCTCGCGCTCTAAAACCTACGTACGCGACTACGCAGTACCTCTCTGATTCGTTCGAGTGCACCAGGTGCTACCAGCTGGCTACGCGCCGGTTCGGTAAAACGCCTGTCTGGCAGGACCCCGCCGAGCTGTGGGAAGCGTACGCCATTTACACGGCCTGGTGCGAGGCTACGCCCGTTATAGTGTACGAGGCGATAAAGTCCGGCCCGGCGGCCGGGACGCTCTATGAAGTGCCGAAGAAGCACCTGCAAAGCGAAAGCGAGTTTACGGCGTTTCTCGGGGCGTCCGTATCCTACATATCAGAGCGGAGGCAGACCTACATGAAGAACTTCGAGGAGTTCGGGCTGTCTGTCTGCAAGGACTTCGTAGATGTCATAGACCGCATACGCTCCGAGATAGCGGCGGACATGGATCAGGGTGCGAGCGTCGGGCAATTCGATGCGCAGTACATCAGGGCGCTACGAGGGATCAAGATGCAAATGGACTACACGTCTAACGGTGAGAGTATCAAGGGCGGTTTGACCGTCAACGTTACCGATCCGAAAGTATCAGCCAGGATGGGAAAGCTTAAGGATTTCAAGAAGGACCACAAAGGCGAGGAGGAGAAGAAATGAATTGTACCTATGTCTTCAACAAGATGCTAGGCTATTTTGTCGACCCGAACATACGGGGGATCGCGAGCAAAGGCGGTACGCGTTCCTCTAAGACGTGGAGCGTGTTACAGCTCCTTTATCTCGTGGCGAGGGAAAGCCCCGACCCGTTAATGATTTCATGCGTCACCGACACGTTACCCGCCGTGAAGCGCGGTATGTTCCGCGACTTCCGGAACATGCTACTGGACGAAGGGCTGTGGGACGAGAATTCATTAAACAAGTCGGATATGATCTATACGGTGAAACCGGGCGTATGTATCGAGTTCTTCGGGTGTGACAACGCGTCAAAGGTCCACGGCCCGGCGCGTGACATTCTTTTCATCAACGAGGCGCAGCGTATACCCCGCGAGATATTCAGGCAGCTGGACGTACGTACGACGCTTAAGGTTATAATCGACTTTAACCCGGTTCGTCGCTTCTGGGGTGAGACGGACTTTGTAGGCGACAAGTACGTAACAGTCCACAGCACCTACAAGGACAACCCGTACTTATCGAAACAACAAGTAGAAGCCATAGAGCGGAACGCGAAGGACGCTAATTGGTGGCGCGTGTACGGTGAAGGACAGACGGGCGGGCTGGAAGGCCTCGTATATCCCCAAATTGAGACGATCGAGGCGTTGCCGGAGGATTTAACGGGTGAGGACGTAAAGTTCGTCACAGGGCTTGATTTTGGCTTCCAGAACGATCCGACCGCTATTGTCAAAATCTACATGCGTGGAATGAACCTGTACATAGACGAAGTTTGTTACGAGACGAAGATGCTGAACCGCACGATAGCCGAGCGTCTCAAGGACGAGGGGCTGCACCGGACCATGACGATATGCGACAACGCGGAGCAGAAGTCGATCATAGAGCTACGCGGACTAGGCTGCAACACGTTTCCCTGCATCAAGGGCAAAGGATCGATCAAGGCGGGCATACAGCAGGTGAAGCAGTTCAACCTGTTCGTGACGAAGCGGAGCACGAACGTACTGGACGAGGCGGACAATTATACGTACGTCAAGGACAGCCTTACCGACACGTACACGAACGAGCCAATAGACGCATATAACCACGCATGGGACGCCATCCGTTACGGCGTTGACTATCTTATACGTAAATACCGCCCGAAGTACGCGAGAAATGATTAAATTTGCAGCATGAGAGTGGACGATCGGGTACGCATTAAATACGATTACTCCGGAAACACCGGGACAGTCACAGACGTTGAGGTGCTGGGAGTGGTCGTACAGTGGGACGGATCGGACGTTGAAGAGTGGTATTGTTACGAAGAAATAGAACTGATTGAATATGAGTAAGACAGCGTTTTATGGCGTGGAATGGTTGATATTGAACGAGCGGACCAACTGGCGGGGAAAGGTTAAAAACGTCTTCCGTCGCTTGTGGTGGAAAATTTGCGGGTATTACAACCGCAAACAATTAGAGTATATTTGTAACTTGCATCCGGATTACAAGGGCGGCCTAACTTCTGACCAAGCAGCGACACTTAACGCGGTGGCAGAGTACGCGAAGGCCGACCCTTTTATTGTGAAAAATGGAAAGCTCGTGTACCGTATACCCCGTATTGAGGATGTAACGTTGTGGCAGGTTATAGAGGCCAGGCGCTCCGAGACAGCAAGCGAGAAGGTGACGAAGTGGTGCACGCCGACAGAGCACGAGCCAAGCGAATACGCGCCGGATAATGTCTATCATTTGCTTTGCGCTATGAAGTACATCAAGGAGCAGATAGAGATCGCGGACGGACTAGAGAAACGCCTGTTCCCTTTCGACGCGGGAAGCACGCCGGAAGACGATCCGATCAAAGAAGCGAAGAACGTCTTAACGCTTGTGCAGGCTACTGCGGAATTGTTCGCATGTACGTTCGAGGACGCAAAACGGATCAACTATCTGGACGCGGTGCTGGCGTTGTCAAAACGGCATGAGGAAAACGAGAAACAAAAGGCAGAGATGAAGAAACATTATAAATCATAACGTTATGGGTTTAAAAAAGTATGAGATTATTACAGTAGGGAGCGGCAAGAGAGTACGTGCCCTTCGTTCGTGGCGGGTGCAGGACCGGTACGTCAATATTGGAGACGTGGGCGGCATCGTGTACGACGAGAAGACATTATCACAGGGCGGCGCTTGCTGGCTGTTTAGGGGCAACTTCGGTTTTCCCGGTGCACGGATCGGCGGGGATTCGATTGTTGATGTGGGCGAAGCCGCACCGGACGTGACAGGATCGGCTAACCTTGACATTTTAGGGACTAGTACCGTAGTCGGCAGCCCCGTGAGGTTTTCTTCGGGTCAGACAGCGGCGGACGCTGTAGTACTGACAGCGGCTGACTTCGAACAGGGGACATTTAATCACGCAGCAGGTTCAAATTGGGAGACATGGAAACAGTCAAGCCCTAACTTCTTGAGAACTAAAGCCCCTATTTTTATGGGGGGACGCGGTGTTACTTTGAAAGTAGGCGTACCAGGGTACGCAGTCCAAGCTTACGTTTTAGATCGCGATGGGTTGGCCATAGGCTCTGCGTTCACCGTTACGGGGGCGGGCGTGACACTAGCCGTCCCGGCAGGGCAATACTTTTTGTTGGCTCTGCGCAAAGACCCGGTAGCCAATATCGTCCCAGCAGACGCAACGGCGGCACAAATCAAGTTCACCGGAACGTATGAAACTAAACTTTCAATCATTGATTCACGTGTGGAGATCAACCCGGCAACTAGTACAGGCACAACGATTATAAGACCCGGAGGGACTTATACGTTTGCGTCGGGCGCTAAATACCCGGAAGCGATCATTAGAAACTCTAAGGTGTCTATGAGCGTTCCGGCGGTTGCGAGTAGATCGTATAGGATAATGGGTCAGATAATCGAATCAAACGCAACGCTAGACGCCACCGCGGGAGACGTTTCAGTAGCAGGACAATATAGCAACATTAAGAACCTAATGGCTTCGGGCACAATCACCTCTAATCCGGGGGTAACGTCTTACAACGTTATTCAGGCGTACAACTGTGACAACATGGTGGTAAACACTACGAACTTCCCCGGACTGGCAGCGATACAGACGGCGGGTGTGCCTATCAAGTTCTACAACTGCAACCTGAACAACGGACGGTTCTACCATCACGCGCAGATCGCCAACACGTACAGGGATATAAACTTTGACCTTGCTACTAAAGATTTGGGTAAAACCTTTGACACAAACCGGATATTGGTTAGTTCAGAGGTTAATGGCATGTATCGCGCATGGTCTGCAACGGACTTCGGCGCGTTGATTGAAAGCTATGAAAGCGTTAAGGGCGCTTCTCTTTCAAACATAGCGGATTCCTACAACACAACCGTCTACGCCGACGCCTATTTGAACGGCAGGTTTGATTTAAGAGGTACGAACGTGTTCGGTAACTCTATGAAGCACGAGGCGAGCAACACTCAAAACGTTACGGTAGTACAGGGTGGTCTAACATTAACAGCCGGTCAGCCGCCCGCGCCGAGCAATTCGCCGAACGTGGTTAGGACTATAAACCCTATCAGGATTAACAGCGGGAACGGTTTCACGGTTATAGCACCTACGGGGATACAAGCCCGCTTAGTTTTTATAGATGCCGGAGGTGTGTATGTAACGGCGTCGGGGTGGCTTAACGGCGCGGCTAATGTCCCGGCGGCTAACCTTACAGAGTACGCGGCGTTTATCACGTTTCAAAAATCGACAGGTACCGCCATCACACCCGACGACGTTAAGGGCGTAACCGTCACAACGTACAACGGTTGCAAGCTAGTTAACACGAAAGAAACCGCCGCAACAATCGCCGGGAATGTCCGCGTAGAAGATAACGCCACGTTGATAGATACGAGCGTAACGGGTACGGGCTACTTCGGTGGAAACTCCACCGCACAAGGCCTGGCGGCTGAAGGGCTGGTGTATATGAAGGATAGAGCGGTATTTGCGCCTACGATCACCGGGACCCCAAAAGCTAACATTTTGCGAATGACAGATAACGCGTCGTTTACCGGCGGTTGGTCAGGAGCCGGGACACGTCTCACAATGTCCGATAACGCACGCTACAGAAGCACGACCGCGCTCAATACATTGGGGGTTGTGGGGATGTACGGTAACGCTGACATTTCAGGGTCAGGATCGGTCTCCGTATCGGGTGTTCTGGTTCTCAAAGACAACGCACGGATCAACGTAGGCAACGCTTCGGTTTCCGGGGATATAACGCTAGGGGGGAAATACACGCAGACAGCCGGCAAGGTTTGGACGGGCAAACGTGTAATTGCTTCGCAGGATGCGCCTACTTATGACGATAACGTAAAAACTAAGTATGACATTTAAAGGGATATTGGATCAGGTTGGAACATGGGGAGCCGGGCACGGCCTCCCTGTTTTCTTCGGAGATGAATCTACACGTAATCGGCTGGCGAACGATATAACGGGTGATTTTATCTTTGTAGATGTTCCGGGCGGTAGGCAGGACTATAACGACTATGCCGCCGAGGAGTTCTCGATCTCGATACTTATTCAGGTACTAGGCACGTCGTTCTACGAAACTGACAGCTCGTCCGAGATCGACGTACTGGATCGGACGTTTACGGTTATAACGGACATAGCGAAGAAGGCGGTTTGCCTCTACGTGTCGGAAGGCGCGGCGGTAACCAAGCGCCAAAACATATACGACAGTCCCAAATCGGGCTGGGAGATAACTCTTAATCTATCTGAATAATGGCACGTAACGCGATGTTGGAAATAGAAGTACTACTAACTAAGCTACGGGACGACATAGAAGCGTCTTACAAGGCTAAAGGGCTGATGGCATCCGGTAACTTCGCCAAAGAACTAAAGTTAGTTGTAGGCGGCAATAACGCCAAGATCACCGCACCGCGTTACGTAGGTGCGATGGAAGGCGGAAGGATCGCGGGTAAACGCCCGCCGCTTTGGATCATTAGAAAGTGGATCGAGGACAAGAACAAGCAAGGAGCAACCATACCGTTATCCGCCGCGTATCCGATCGCAAAAGCTATCGGCGAGATGGGGATCAAAGTTCCCAACAAGCACAACCCGGGCGGTGTGGTATCCGACGTGCTTAACCCGGCTAGGGTGCTAAAGTTGCAAAACGAGATAGTAACTATAATTAGATACGCTATTATTGACACTTTAAATATTAAATAATGAATGTACAAATACCGATAGCAGGTTTAACACTATCCGACGGACAGACCTATAACGGTCAGCTACCCGTGTGGGCCACGCGCCCTCTGATGATCCGGGTGACACCGGACTTCATAAGCGGTGACGGGTACCCGGTGTATGTCCGTGTAACGAACGGCGGGGCGGTCGAGAAGGAAATAACGCTGCCGTATCAGGAGGTAATAGATTTAGATTTATCGTTTGCCGCCCCGTTGCTAAGACGTGCAGACCGCGACAAATCGGAGGGTGATCCGGCGTTTCCCCAACAGGAGGTAGCAATATGGAGCGCTAGCTTTGCGAACCGCATAACGCTTCCCGTGTTCCATTGTGACGAGACGTATTGGGATACTTTGGGCGTTGACGGCGCGCTTCCCCAACCGCCCAAGCCGCGCATACCTGGTCAGACATTAGACATCTATTTCCCGTACCGCATACACCCGTTGGACGCGTTTCAGGTAGAAGTAGAACCCGTAACGGGCGCGCCGTCTGACGTGATTTTCCCTACTACCTACGTACTGGGAAACACGGTCGACATAAAGTATATCAAGAAGCTGACTATTAAAAACGTTTGGGGGTCTGGACTGGATCAGGTGATTAACTACGAGGGCAAGTTACATACTGATGTTATCTACGATGAGAGCCTGCAATGTGCCCTTCGTGCTAGATGGAACATGCGCAACGGTCAATGGTTTTGGGCTGCATTTAAAGACTATTTTTGGTCTAACAAGTTCACACCGATCCGTGGGCGTGGAGGCGTAACGGAACAAGCGGAGTTAACTATTAACCTAGAGTATGGCGAAGAATGGTATAACGTCTACCAGGAGTTGTTGGTATCGTCTAACGTCGTGTTTGATTTGAACCTTCCCGGCATAAACCAATACCAGAACAAGCGGTTCAGAGCCGAGGTTATAGGTGACACCGGCGCGCGGTGGTCCAACAGTACTAAGACGTACAGACAGCAAGTAAGGTTCAGAACAACGGAACTGCAAGACAATTACGTGTTCCCACCAGCGCCGGACCAACCGCCTACGCCGTCGATCGCGTTTAGCGCGCAGTTCAACCCGTGGAGCGTACCGCCGCAATATGATCCTGACATTGCTTTGCAAATGTACAGCAACGCGGCGTATTACACAGAGAGCGAACCGAGTTGGTTTGCCGTAACTTACGGGACTACGCTATTAACGCCTGACATGTTCGAACAGGGCGCAGTGTTAGCCGTTCCGGGTAGAACATGGGAGCAAGCAAAAACGGTAGCACCGAACGCGATAAGACTAAAAACGCCTTTCGCTGGGCTAAACGACGAAGTTTATAGTATTATATCGGGGGTTTCCGGGTATAATGTTGTATTAGTGTATCTTAACGCGGACGGGACTATAACAACAAACTCCCCTTCGTTACCGATAAATGGCAGGGTGAATACAGGCATGTATCAACAAACGGCTCTTGTTATCAGTAAGACAGACGATTCCACCATAACACCCGCGGACATCGCTACGCTTAATGCTTATTGGGGTAAACGTTACGAGGTTATTCCGGCGGGTACACAGTACGTCACAGGTGTGTTGCTAGCTAATACCGGAGACGCCCGAACGGGTACACTTTCTTTCCGATCCATGGCGGGAGCGGTATCATATCCGGTTACGATCACCCAACAGAAGGCTAGTATCAGTTTAAGCCGGGCAAATTTACAAGTAGGGAACGCTTATCAAGGTAGTGTGCGTATAACCACGGTCACTTGCAATACATCGTGGGATATAATACCGGGGGGAATTCCTTCATGGTTGGATATTAACCCTGTTATCGGGAATGCAGGAACAAGGGACATATTTGTGAATATCCAAGCCAATACAGGCGCACAACGTACGGCATACATTACGTTTAGAAGCCGGTTAAATACAAGTGTAACCGCGATACTATCCGTTTACCAAGCGGGCGCAACGGGCAATGTATCGGTAGATACACCAACGTTTAACGTAAATTATGTAACACTTCCGGTAACTGTGAACGTTACGTCATTTGGCAACTGGTCTGTATCGGCGCGCGATACGTGGATCACACCGAATATGTATGCAGGACCAGACGGGACGACAACCGTAACGTTAACGATCGGGAATAACAAGGATAATGCCGCCAGAACCGGAACTATAACGTTTTATAATGACCTAACCGGAAATATAGCGGTAGTTACAGTTAACCAAACAGGCGCACCCGCTTCGATTAGCTTAACTCCTTCGAAGGTGACAGGACCTAAAGACGGAGCGTATGCAGAACCGGTTGAGTATGTTTCTAACAATAATTGGACCATGGAAAGTGCTCCCAGTTGGGTACTTGCTGATCCTACGTCGGGCGGATCTGGTACGGGTATAGTAGGCATAGGTTTCGACACGCCGAACAACACAGGGGCAAAGCGCAGCGGATATTTGAGACTTGAGAATACAACTACGCATGAAATCGCAATTTGTATAATTGAACAAGAAGGATAAATATATGCAAGTAACACCATTAATTGTTAACGGTCGCAGGATCGACGGTTTAGAAAATGCTACGGTTAAGATCACTATAAACAACGTGTCCCCAATCACCATGACTGGGGACAGCGTTGCTTTCAGCGCGACGGTCAAAGTGCCGAGAACGTCCGATAATGACCGGACGTTCATAGGGCTTAACAAAGGGCTCTTTAATTGCGAATACTATTCGGCGCAACTGCAAATAGCGTCTATTCCGTTTACGTATATGTCTTATGTGACAGACACGCCCGCGGAGTTCTATGCCAAGGTATCAGCGACTGAAACGGAGTACTCCATCAATTTGATTGAGAGCACGGACAAATGGGCGGACGTGAGCAAACCGATCTCGACGTTGCCGCAATTTGAGAATATATACAACTACGGGCAAACGGCATCGGCGGCGAATTTGGCAAAGTTGGTACGGGACTATTTCGACTTTCCTCAAAATGATTTTCCACCCATAAACCCGTATTATACGAGCGGATCGCAACCCGCCACACCGCTTCTGCAGCGCCCTACCATAATGTGCGCTAAGGGCGAGGTATCGTGGGATAACAATGTGGCTACGGGCAAAGTCAACCTAACACCGAGGACGCAGGCGAAGGGGCGCGGCGGATACAGATATCCGGGCCCGGCCCAACTGGTATTGGATAACGCGCAGATTTATATGTACGCTTCGTACTTCGGCGACAGGACCGGCGGCGGTCCGGCGGGATTCTCGATTTCATCCGGCGATAACGACATGTTTCGGATGGTCATAGAATATACCGGAGCGGCAATACCGTCTACAAAACCCGAGATAACGCTACGCGGTGTAACATCCGCAATTGGGATGTCCCTGCGGTTTTCCGGGCAAATCACTGATCGTGTTTGGATTTACGCTACGCGGTTGGACTCGTCTTTAACCGTGTACCCGAAAGTAGATGCATATATGGAGTTAGCGGCTACTATCGGGGGCGTGACACGTACGGACTATTTCAAATTCCCTGACGGGTACGCGCCGGGCGAATTAATAAAGTGTGGCGAAGGGACCATCGTAAATGTTCCGGCATTGCGTCCGCAATATAACGCCGTCTCACCCGTGGCGATTGATTTCCCGTATACGGATGCCAAAAAAATAGTAGACGATCTCTGTACGGCGTGGCACTGGCGGAAGATATACAAGAACGGCACATTGATTATCGAACCCGTAGTAAATGCGGATTTACGGGACGGGACGAGTTCGGCGTTTAATCACATACACGATTGGAGCGACAAACTACGCAGCGTCGAGACGATAGACGTTCCCGACGAGTTCGCCGATCAATATATTTGCACGCTGGATTCTACGCAATTCAGTTACAGCAACGGCGCGGGAGCGGTAACGCCTGTTAAGGAGGCGTACAAGTCCGCCGTGAAGTTCTCCATGAATGAACGTTCATACCCGCAAATGATTATAACGGATAGGTTCAACGGGGGCAGCGCCAACCCGTACCCGTATTTTGTTAAGAACATATACTACCCGTATATCAACCGGCATTTCAAGATGTTCAGGTCACGGGTACAGGTGAAAATCAAGGCACGATTGGAATACGCGGACGTGGAAAACTTACAGTTAGGGGATGCTTATTACTTTTCGCAGCTAAACAGCTACTTCTACATTAAATCGTTAGGCGAATTTGACGTGTCAACAGGAGAATGTAAGCTATCTTTGTACAAAATGGATTTAAAATAGACCAATATGGCGGATCAAGTAACATTATTAGACCTCAATTTCGGCACTTCTGAAGCCGAGAAGGGGTTGGACGCGTTAATAGCCAAGAGTATAGCCCTTGCAAAAACTAAGAAGGATTTGCAAGCGGCGTACGCCTCCGAGATGAAGGAGCTGGAAACGCTAAACCGGAACTACGCGGACGGACTTGTGCAGCAAGACAAGTACGACGCAACCGTTAAGAAGCTGAACAAGTCTCTGATTGAGACGCAGAAGGCGATCCTGGACAACGCGGAAGCCAACAGGCAGAACAACGCGGAGATCAAGAGCACTAAAACGCTACTGGACAACGAGGCTACGAGCGTCAACGCGCTACGCGCCCAACTGGCGCAAAACACCGCCGAGCTAAACAAGATGAGCGAGGCGCAACGGACTACCAGCAAGGAAGGGCAAGACCTGACAGAGCAGACCAAAGCGTTATCGGACAAGCTCAAGGAGCTTGAGAAGTCGGTAGGCGACAACCGACGTAACGTAGGTAACTACGCCGAGAGCGTCAAGGACGGCATACTCCAAACGCAGGGACTAACCGGAGGCACCGGCGCACTGGTGGGACAGATGAAGAGCGGTATTGCAGGCGTTCAGGCGTTCAACGCGGCGTTAAAGGCGAACCCTATTATTTTTGTCGTTTCGCTTGTCTTAACCCTTATCGGCACCATTGAGAAACTGATGAAACGTAACAGCGAGTTAGCGACTAGCTTAAATGCCGCATTTGCCCCGTTTAAGGTCGTTTTCGGGCGTCTGTTGGACTACATTACAGGTTTGTTTGAAGGTGTAGCCTTTCTTCTCGAAAACCTTGCTAAGGGCGTTACATGGCTTCTGGATAAGTTAGGGCTTATCAGTGAGGAGACGAAGAAGGCGGCGGAGGAGGGCGCGCGGTTGGCGGGAGAGGCACAGCGTATTTACCGGGCTGAAACCGCGGCCCTCGTCCCGATGGCGCAGATGAGGCGGGAGCTAGAAGAACTTAAGATGCTGGCGGCGGATCAAAACAAATCAGCGGCAGAACGTACTAAGTTATTGGAACAAGCTAGGGACAAGTTACACGCTATCCGAGATATGGAGTTGTCCGTACTGGATGCGAAGTACAAGCAGATCAAAGCCGAGAACCAGCTAGGATATACAAGCGATGAGGATTACCGGAAAGAGCAGGAAGCCCTTGCAGCGCTGGATGCGGCTAGAGCGAACTACGCCACACAGGAGACGGAAATGGCGGGTCAGGTGTCCGGCTTCATAAAGGAGGAGCGCGACAAGCAGGCAGCAGCAGCACAAGCAGCAGCGGCGAAGTCAGCGAAGGCGGCGGAGGATGCGGCTAAACGGGAGGCAGAAGCCGCGAAGAAGGCGCAGGACGCAATCAAGGCGGCGCAGGACGCGCAGCTGAAAAAGTATTCAGAAGCCGTTACAAGTATGCAACTTGACATAGCACAACGGGAACTGGAAGGCGCTGAAATATCGTTGCAAGAACTGCAAGCGGTTAACGATCAAAAGATAGAGATTGAGACGTACAGACGGGCGCAGGGGCTTATCGGGGAACAAGAGTACATTAATAACGTTCGCCAACTGGAGCTGGAATACGCCGCGGAGGTCAAGGCCCGGAAGGATGAGGAAGACCAGAAGGAAAGAGACCGTCAAGCCCTCAACCTAGAGAACGAGCGATCATTAGCCGATATGAAAATGGCTAATGATCTGGAAAGTCAGCTTGCAAGGCTGGACGCGCAAAAAGCGGCGGAGATCGCGAACGCGGAAGCCATCGGAGCGGAAACAACCGCGATAACCGAACGTTTCGAGATAATGAAGGACGAACTTAGACGCAAATATTATAATGCGCAGTTGGAGATGGCAGCGGGCACAGCCGGACAACTCTCAAGCCTGTTGGGCGAAGAGAGCGCGGCGGGAAAAGCATTTGCCACGGCGCAGGCTCTTATCAATACGTATTTAGGTGCGTCTAAAGCACTGGCGCAGGGCGGTATCTGGGGTATAGCGCAGGCGGCTATCGTAGTGGCAGCGGGCATGAAAAACGTTATGAGCATCAACAAGACCAAAGAGCCGGACACCAATATTAATACGAGCGTTAAAAAATACGCAAAGGGTGGACAGGTATACGGCCCTAGCCATGCAGCCGGGGGTGTAACGTTCACCGGATCGAACGGGCAACAGTTCGAAGCCGAAGGCGGAGAGAACGTGTATATTCTGAACCGTAAAGCGTCCGGCGCGATTAACGCGTTATCAGCTCTTAATATGGAGTACGGCGGGCGTTCGTTCGGCTCTTCGGGCGTGTACCGGTACGCCAACGGCGGAAAAATAGACATAGGAGGCGGATCGACTATGACGCTACCAAACAATTTCAGCCTGTCAAATGACAGCCTTCAAAAACTGGCGGCGATCATGTACGATTCAGTGGCTAGCGTTCCCGCTCCACAGGTGGCTGTAACCGACATAGACGCCGGGCAACAGCAGTATAACAGCGTACAAGTAGCGGCTAACCTGTAAATCGTAGGTGAAGCCGCGGCTTCGTGCCGCATAATAATATATCTTTGTAACGATAATAAGGTAATAGAATGAAAAAATTTGAAAAATTACGTATTATAGAGGCGGGAGAAACGGCCAACAGCTATGAAGAGGGGGGCAAGACTTATAAATTAGTCATCTCTGCAAGTGCTTTCCCGTCACTCGTGGCGGTCGGCAATTCCCGCCCGATCCATGCGCGCCGTACACACAACGGCGCTGACTTGCTAGACGGTTACGTAGGCTATTTCACCAACTTCCAACACGACGAGACAGCCGTTTACGCTGACCTGGTCATGTCGGAAGCACTGGAAACGGCATACCCCGGCGAGTTTAATTTTATGGTTGCCATGATCGAGAAGGAGCCGGAACTACTAGGCGTATCGGTCAATCAGTCAGACGTTAAGGAACTGGACGAAGAGACCGGAATAGCAACCGTAGTAGAAGTTCGTGAATTATTTAGTGCCGATTTGGTGGGACTCCCCGCGGCTACTAGTTCTTTATTTAATAACAATTTAAACAATTTATCAATGAGTAAATTTTGGACGAATTTGGCAAAGCTAGTTAAGTCAACTAAGCTGGCTAGAGAGACCGTCACAACCAAGGAGGGGAAAGAGCTTGTTATCATCGCGCAAGGCGATCAAGCCGCTCTAGGTGACGAGGTACAGGACGCCGAGGGCAACCCGGTAGAAGATGGTGACTACTATATTTCGATTGGGGAGGGCGAGGACATGATTATATCAGTCGTAGCCGGAAAAATCTCTGATGTGAAAGAAGTAGAGAGCGAAGAGAAACGCGAAGAAGAGGGACAAGAAGAACTTGCAGAAACAACCGAGGACGAAGAGTCTAAAGACGAGAAGAAAACGGCTACGCCGGAAGAACTGGCGGCGATCCGGAAAGAGATTACCGAACTAAAGGCAACCGTTTCAAGCCTCAAAACTCAACTAAGCAAACGTACCGGGACACCCGCGGCATCCAAGACCGAGGTAAAGACCGGGAAGAAAGGCGAGAGCAAGTTGAGCCGTGAAGCCGTTCAGGCAGCAGCCGCAGCTATGCGCAAAAAATTCAATTACTAAACCAATAGAATATTAAAATTATGGCATTTACTTTTAGCGACTTAAACAAGTTGAATATCAACACCCTATCAGACGTTATCACATTAACGCTGGGACTAGAGGGCGAATTGGAGAGAGGTGTAACCGTTCTTTCCGGAATCGAGAAGGGCTTTCCTATCGTGTCGTTTACCGCCGCAGACAAGGCAGTAAGACGTTCAAGCGGTTGCGATAGCGAATATAATTATAGCTCCATGAGCGATAAGGTTAAATATTACGATCACGCCCAAATTGAGCTTCCTATCGTGGTATGTCTGCAAGACCTGTGGGGAAAAATGGTAGCGAAAGGCGTACATTTGTCGGCTGACTTCGACCAAACACAATTGGCGGCATTCATGCAAAACGAGATTCTCAAAGTACTGGAAGCCGATATGTTGCGTCTTACTTGGTTGGATGGCCTGAAAGCATCTGATACAGCGGGCGTTTACACCGTTTTCAAAAACGGCGGTATCATCAAACAGATGCAAGACAGCGCACAGGAGATCAAAACCCTTGTTCCGTCGGGCGAATCACAGAACGTATTGGAGTGCCTGAAATGGTGTATCGACAATCAACGCCCGGACATGCTAGAGGAGAGCGAGTTCTTCGTATCAAGCAACATTATGCGCGCTTACAAGGACCTGGTAGAAAACAAAGACAACCATTTGGCACAGGCTAATTTCGAGGACGGCAAACCCGCTTATTACTTCGAGGGCTACAAACTGAATGAATTGCGCCACGTTTCGAACAGCGCGAAGGCGGACGCATTGACAGTTCAGAGCTTCATTGTTTTCGGACCGAAACGTAACATGCAGTTGGCGCTGGAAGATTCTACACTGGATATTGCGCCGTTCATGAGAGACGCGAAGGATCGCAAATATTACAGTACTACTGTATTTGCAGCAGATGCAATGCTTGCAGTTCCTGAATTTACTAAAATGTGCCTGGCAGCAGGCGTTTAAAATCAAAAATAAATGGCTTGCATAAAGACATTAAATAAAGCAATTACCTACGCGTGCCAACCCGGCAGCGTAGGTATCGCCGAAATGTACCTTATCAACTTCGACGACATAACAGCCACAGTCGAAGGTACTTCGTCAGACGTGCTGACGGTAACCCTAAAATCGAGGGCAAAAACCATCCCGGTTGACGTGTACAAGAACGGCGCAAAATTGACGGAAGCTCTAAAGCTATCAGATGCTTCAGCAGGTTTGGATCAGACTATCATGTTTACACTCTACGATAAGGCTGCAAATAGTCGGATGATTATTAGGGCGCTAATGGGCGGGCGTTTTATGGCAGCTGTTAAGCTGAATGATATTAACGCTGAAAAACAGTTGGTAGGTTATAAATGCGGGCTTGAAATTTCACAAGCTGATACGGATTCTAGTGCGGCAGGGGGTTTTACAACGATCACGATTAAAACGCCGGACGATGCTAGAGGAGAAAACCGATGGGGGTTGAACGATACAGCATGGAGCACTATTGTTTCTGCAAAACTTGTATAATATGGGATGTTTAAATAAACTAGATAAAGCGATCTTAGTTGATTGCGACGGAGGGGCAACAGGCGTAGCCGAAATGCTTCTTATCAATTTCGCGGATATTGCGTCAAAGAGCGTAGCGGGGGGTACCGCCATCATAACACTAGCCGCCGGCGCTAAGGCCGTGCTGGTTGAGAGTAACAAGAAGGGTGTAAACGCTACCGAGGAAATAAAAACAAATGATAACGCGCCGACAGCGTTAACGCAGGCGGTTACGTTCACGCTGTATCAGGCTAACATAAACGGAACTCTGATTGTGAATCAGATTTTGAACGGTACGTTTTTAGCACTTGTTCGTGCCAAAACCGGAATAACCAGGGTATACGGATATAACTACGGTTTGAGTGCGACCGCTATTTCGCAGGACTTGAACGCGAACGGCGGTTTTACTACCATCACGTTATCAACGCCTGAAAACGTAATCGGGGAAATGCGCGTAAATTTCGCGGATGCTTCATATACGACATTAAGAAACGCGGCGATAGTAACGGAATAAAGGAGGTGAAATTATGGCATGTATTAAAAAAATAGGGTCTGATGTACTTTTCGATTGCGCTAATTTAGGGGCGATCGGCGGAACCGGTGAAATAGATGAGGCGATTATCATAAATTCGTCCGATATCGCCACAGTTTCGGAGACTGGCAGCGTAGGAACAATCGCGATGCAGACAGGGAAGAAGGGGTATGTAATAAACTCCGTTAATAACTCCGTCATGTATCAGGACGCGATCAAGGTTAACGACATTGTACCGCCAGGAGAGGATCAGAGCGTTGTTATCAAGGTTTTAAGATCTGCGGGCGATTTGGCAGGTTACCGAGAAGTAGTTAGTCAGTTGGTGGGCGGAAATTACAGAATAGCTCTAAAAACAAAATCAGGCGAGTATCTCCTGGCGGGCGCGTTTTGCGGTTTAGAGGCATCAGACCTTGCAACCGATTCAAGCACCGGCGGAGTATCAACCGTGACGCTTAAAACGCCGGAAGGCGCGACGGGTGACAAACTTGTAACCCTCGCTAAAGCCGCTTATGACGGTCTAAAGATACCTAAAGTTTAAATCAATTTAATTTATTAAAAGATGGAAAAAATTACAGATATGGGGCAGATAGTTTCATTGTGTCAAACAATGACTAACCTGAAATTGGATATTGTGTGCGGTGCGGATCGTTTGTTTGCACAACGTTGGTATGAAGAACGCTATTTGACGGGGCAGCACACCCGTTACGTAATGAAGCCCGGGCTATTCATCAACTCAATAGAAGATGGAAGAGTTTACCGCGCATTCAACACAAGTGACGAGAAGGCCGTTTACTTCATGGAATCAAATGAGAATTACAAGGACTATTTCATAGACCTGCAAGCAGAAGCCGTGACTATCCCCGAAGTAGACGAGGGCGAAGTAGTAGAACCGGAAGCAGAACCGGAAGCCCCGGCAGAAGGTGAACCGGAAGCCCCGGCAGAAGGTGAACCGG
>ENA-UOJE01000674-UOJE01000674.1-human-gut-metagenome-genome-assembly--contig:-C23-NODE-674-length-36468-cov-7.046028_pt1 | contig 36468 bp, 28 predicted proteins | sample MGYA00242341_ERZ723888 | MGnify/ENA metagenome assembly ERZ723888 | reverse complement strand
TCGCGGCGGAAACAGCGTCCCGGCGAATCGATGCGGATCGGAGGTTTGTTTGCAAGCATGGTGCGGATCTGAACTGTCGAGGTCTGTGTGCGGAGAAGACGCCCGTCATCGAAGTAAAAAGTATCCTTGGGATCGCGCGAGGGATGATCCGCCGGAGCGTTCAGCGCGTCGAAACAGTTCGTGACGGTATCGATTTCAGGACCGGCGGCTACCGTGAATCCCATTCTGCGGAAAATCGCACAGCATTCGTCAATGGTCTGGTTGACCGGATGCTTGCGCCCGACCGGCCATTTGCGTCCGGGGAGGGTCACGTCAATCGCCTCCGTGGAGACTTTGCCGCCTCCGAGACGCTCCCGCGCTTCCTCAATCATAGCCTGGACTGCGTTTTTCGCTTCGTTGAAAGCCTTTCCGGCGGTCGGCTTGTCCTCTTTGGCGATTTTTCCCATCATCGGGGCGAGCGCCGTAAGAGAACCGTTTCTGCCTGTCAGTTTGTTTTTGGCGTTCTCCACGTCCGCAGCGGTTGCCGCGGCTTTGAGCATCGCCTCTGCTTCGGCAGTGATGGCACTGAGTTTTTCAAGCAATTCATTCAACATGATTCTGTCTCTTCCTGTATAAAAATAAAAAATGCGGGCCCACCGGTATATCGGCAACCCGCATTTTTAAGAATACTTGTGAAATATGGTCAGCAGGCAGCCTTGGCTTTTTCAACCAGGGCTTTAAAAGCTTCCGCATCATTGACCGCGAGGTCGGCGATTACTTTTCTGTTGACGTTGATGTTGGCTTTCTTGAGACCGTTCATCAGCTTGCTGTATGTGAAATCCATCATACGGCAGGCGGCATTGATGCGGACGGTCCAAAGCCTTCTGTACTGGCGCTTTTTCTGTTTTCTTCCGACATATGCATGTGCGTCGGCCTTATCGATTGCATCATATACGGTACGGATTCTCTTGCTGCTCGCACCATAAAAACCTTTGGCTCTCTCTAATGCGCGTTTGCGGCGCTTTCTGGAAGGAACTGCGGCTGTAACTCTCATTTTCTAATCTCCGGTATTAAGGGTTGTTGGGTTGCATCAGCCGTAAGGCAGAGCCTTGGCGATACGTTTCATTTCGCTGGCCTGGAGGATTCCGTCTCTTCTCAGATGACGTTTTCTCTTGCCGCCCTTACCGGTCATCAGGTGTCTGCGTCCGGCCTTGTAGTATTTGTACTTGCCGGTACCGGTGCGTTTCACTCTTTTGGAAATGCACTTTCTTGTTTTCATCTTAGGCATCGTTTTTCTCCTTATTGCTTAGATAGGGTTTTTCTCTTCTGAAACGGCAGATGCCAGTCAGCCTGTCTCAGTGGCCCTTCGGATTGAAGGACATATTGATATTCTTACCCAGAAGCTTCGGGGCGCTTTCGACGACTCCCGCATCTTTCAGGTCCTCTGTAATTCTGTTCACAAGATCGAAACCGATCTCCGTATGAGCCATTTCACGACCCTTGAACGTGATCGTGACTTTCACCTTGCAGCCGTCATTCAGGAACTCCACGCCCTGATCAATTTTGTGGCTGTAATCATGATCCGCGATATTCAGACGGAACTTGATCTCTTTGACTTTCTGGGCCTGCTGATTCTTTTTCTGATCTTTCAATTTCTTTTTCTGCTCGTAGCAGAGTTTTCCGAAGTTCATGATTCTGCATACGGGCGGTTCGCTTGTTTCTGCAACCAGGACAAGATCAAGCCCGGCGTCCTTTGCCGCCTGACACGCAGGAATCAGTCTCATCAGACCAAGTTGTTCCCCATTCGGGCCGATGACAAGCAGATTCTTGTCTGCGTATGCCCGACTATCAGTTTTCAGCAGCTTACTAATAGCTGTACCCTCCAGTTAGAGTTCATTTTTTCCGAAAAAATTGTTCACAAGTTTTAAAAATAGCACGCTTACAGCTTATTTTCAACGTCATTCTGTAATTTTTTTACAAAAGTTGCAAGATCCATCTCTCCGAGCTGATCCTCGCGGCGGGAACGGATTGAGAATGTATTGTTCTGCATTTCCTTGTCGCCGACGACCGCCATGAACGGAATGCGCATATTTCTTGCATCCTTGATTTTCGCGCCCATGCTTTCCTTGCGGATATCGCATTCCACACGGAACCCGGCTCTCCTGAGTTCTTTTGCCGCATTCAGGCAGTATTCGTGCTGACGCTCGGTGATCGGAATCAGGCGGACCTGCTCCGGTGCGAGCCATGCGGGAAACGCTCCGGCGAAATGTTCGATCAGGATTCCGAAGAAGCGTTCCAGCGACCCGAACAGTGCGCGGTGAACCATATACGGCTGGTGGCGCTGTCCGTCCTCGCCGATGTAGTTGATCTGGAAACGTTCCGGCAGATTGAAGTCGAACTGGATCGTGGAGGTCTGCCATTCGCGTCCGATCGCATCCTTTACCTTGAGGTCGATCTTCGGTCCGTAGAATGCGCCGCCGCCTTCGTCCACTTCATAGGCGAGGCCGCTTTTTTCAATCGCGTTGACCAGAGATTTCTGCGCCTGTTCCCAGCGTGCGGGATCGCCGACCGCCTTTTCCGGACGGGTCGAGAGATACGCCTTGATCTCCTTGAACTGGAAAGTTTTCCAGATGTGGAGACAGAAACGGAGCACTTCTTCGATTTCGGATTCGATCTGTTCCGGAGTGCAGATGATATGGGCGTCGTCCTGCGTGAATCCGCGGACGCGCATCAGACCGTGCAGCACACCGCTCTTTTCATAACGGTAAACGGTGCCGAGTTCCGCCCAGCGGCAGGGCAGTTCGCGGTAGGAACGGACGCGTGACTTGTAGATTTCGATGTGGAAAGGACAGTTCATCGGTTTCACAAAGTAATCGACATCGTCGATTTCCATCGGGGAATACATGCTGTCCTTGTAGAACCCGAGGTGTCCGCTGGTTTCCCAGAGATTTGCGCGCCCGATATGCGGCGTATACAGCAGGTCATAGCCGTTCGCCATGTGCTCGCCGCGCCAGAAAGTTTCGATGAGGTTGCGGATGAGCGCACCGCGCGGATGCCACAGGACAAGGCCGGGACCGACGGTTTCGGAAACGCTGAACAGGTCAAGTTCTTTGCCGATTTTGCGGTGGTCGCGCTTTTTGGCTTCTTCGATTTTCTGGAGATACTCTCTGAGTTCTTTCTTATCGGAGAACGCGGTGCCGTAAATACGGGTCAGCATCGGATTGGATTCCTTGCCCCTGTAATAAGAACCGGCAATGCTGGTCAGTTTGAATGCGCCGATGTCGCCGGTATTGTCCACATGGGGACCGCGGCAGAGATCGACGAAATTGCCGAGCTGATAAAAAGAGATCGCTTCACCTTCGGGGATATCCGCGAGGCGTTCCAGCTTGAAGTTCTGTTTCTTTTCCGTCAGGAGTTTGACTGCTTCCTCGCGAGTGAGTTCGAAACGGGTAAGCGGGAGCTTTTCTGCGGCGAGCCCGGTCATTTTTTCTTCGATTTTCACCAAATCCTCAGGTGTCAGCTTGGCTGTTCCGAAATCGAAGTCGTAGTAAAATCCGTCTTCTGTGCTCGGGCCGATATCGAATTTGACATCGGGATACAGTTCAAGAACCGCCGCCGCCATCAGGTGCGACGCGCTGTGCCTTATGGTTTCGAGAGGAAACTTAGCCATTTTATCCTATTCCTTCTTAAAAATAATGAAATTCGCCTGTTAATTTACATCCTTTCCGCCAAGTATCAAGCGCGGAACATGATTTTCCCGTGATTTGCGGAAGATGTCTCTATGCGTTCCAGAGTCTGACGCGTTCCAGAATTTCGTCAAGCCAGACGGATTCTCCCGCATGCCATGCCATGTCGCGTCCCTCGGAGAGCTTCAGATACGCGTGGGGAGGATCTTCGTGGCAGTCCGTGCCGCCGCTGGAAAGCAGGCCGTGTTTCTTACAGTAGGCGCGATAGAACGCAGTATATTCTTCCGGAACGGAGGGATGGGCACATTCGATTCCGTCGAGCGGCAGAGCTTCGAGAACCTCATCCATGCGTTTTTCATTCATTCCCTTGAAGTATCCCGCCGGATGCGCGATCATGACAATTCCGCCGGCGTCATGGACGGCATCAATGATTTCACTGCCTTCCAGCAGACGGATCGCCTCGTAACTGTCGTCTTCGGACATTGCCTTCCAGCAGAGTTCACCGTATTCCTTTCCGTCTTTGACGTAATGCTGTGCAATCAGGTAATCCCGCTGAATTTCATTGCGGACATGCGTCACGCCCTGTTTTGCGAAAGTCCGTTCAGGACGGTAGAGACGCAGGAGTTTCTCGCGGTCTGCACGAGTGTAGTTGTGCCCGCGCTCCTGCAAAAGACGGCAGAGCGTATCGCCCCATTCCCGTTGAAGTTCATGATAAGCGTCAAATATCTTCTGCAGTTTCGGCGGGGGAACGCGGGGAAGCCCGAGGCATACAAGGTCGAAACAGCCGACAGGACTTTTGACAGTCATTTCCGCACCTGCAAGGAAGCCGACTCCCGGGAACTGTTTCGCGGTCTCCAGGATTTCCTCAAACGCATCGAAGTTATGGTGATCGGTGACGGCGAACGCGCGCAGGTTCAGTTCTTTCGCCCGCGAAAAATAATACTCCGGCGGGGTGCATGCGTCGTAGCTCCAGAGAGAATGCAGATGAAGATCGTATGCGGCATATTTTTTTTCCATTATTTCAAGACTCCTGTTTTCGGGTTGTTCCGTACCATATCCGCGATGCAGATGATTTCAATATGGAAAGCCCGGTTTTTCATCTGAATCTTGATCCCTTCTCAAAACCGGCAGGCGTGCCCCGGTTACAGAAGTTTTTTCCTGGCGAGCAGAGCCTGGATGAAATCATAGTATTCCTGAACAGTCGCTTCATCCAGCATGGTGTCGAATACGATGAACTCGTCAAAAAAAGAGTCCGTTCCGATGCAGCGTCCGAATGAGACTGCAATATCTTCAAAAGATGCGGAGAGCGCGGTTTCGAGAGAATGCTGTTTCAGCAATTTGCCGTTGAGATACCAGGATGCCGTCTTTCCGTTGCAGGCGATTACTGCATGGTTCCATTGGCCGGAGGGATATTTCTGGTTGAAGTTTTCCACCGGGACAGCATGAAAATTACTGCATCCCGGAAGACGGTACGCCTGTACAAATATGCCCGGCTGACTGATATTTCTGCCCCTTTCCCGGACAGTCAGGGAAAGCCAGCCGTTTTGTCCGGCGCCGGAAGGCGGAGCCATATTGCTGTCAAGCAATGTCAGCCACAACGTGCCGTCGGGAAGCGGTTTGTCCTGTTTGAACCAGACGGAAAGCGTTCTGCCCCCGGCGAAGGAAAGTTCTTTTCCTGAGATCTGCCAGCCGATGGAGCGCGGAGCAAAGGCGATGCCGCTTCCGGTGATTCCCCCGGCCCGGATTTCCGAATTATTGGTTCTGGGTTTCCATTTGCAGGAAGGGTCGCGGAGACTTGCCGCATTGTCAAATCCGTTGCGGTAGAGCACATGAGGTTTCAGCTTTTCCGGTACGGGAATTTCTTCGGCGCCGATTGCACCGGCACAGATGAGGATTGCGGCGGCATACAGATAGTGGCATTTCATGTTTCAGATTCCTTTTGTTATTTTTTGAATTCCACTGCGAGAACTTCATAAGGTTTCAGGTTAAGGACGAGTTCATTGTTTCCCTTTCCGGGCAGCTCCCTGCCGTTCTCAAAATCAGATGTTTTCCATCCGGCGGGAAATTTCAGCCGTACAGTCTGGGGCTTGTCGCTGTAAGAGCAGAGCACGGAGATTGCTTTTTTCTCCGGGACAAAATGGGTGATCCATGCCGTCTCCTTGTTGTCAATAAGAATGCCGGAATCATTTGTTTCGTCCCAGTAACGGACCGTTCTCACCCCCGGTTCATGCAGATACCGTTCGTGAACGGCGCGGTTGAGGGTGTTCAGCGGCTTTTCCGGAGTATATTTTTCACTGTTGGAATTGTAGCGGTCCAGCATATGAACCAGCGCGACCCCGGCAAAGGAGCGTTCGATATGCTTCAGCCCTGCCTGCGGGCCTGCGTCATTGCAGACGACCGGAACAACTCCGGCGAGTTCACCGTGGGAGACAAGACGGCAGTAGTCCCTGCTGAAGCGTGTCTGCACGGGGCCTGCGGAACGTTTCCACTCCCAGTCCAGCTGATAGGTCGCAAAGGAGAGCATGGGAAGAAAGGACAGCGAAGTCATGTGCGGCAGGGTGACGGGCGGCAATCCTTCTTCGCACATCATCACAAACGCGCGTTTGATCAGGCTGCGCAGCTGCCAGATGCCGGCTGCCGGAACGATGGAGCCAGCAGGGCGGCGGTAAGCGTCCGTCATTTCCGTGTTGTAGGAGGGGACGCACATGATGTTATCCCAGTAGATGCCATGGTTCCGGTACTGAAAACTCTTTTTGTGCCAGTACAGGGAATAATCGATATAGCTTCTGCTCGGGACAATGAAGATTTCGTCGATGGACGGAATATAGCGGCGCGCTTCAAAATCCGCAGTGGTCCATTCGTTCATGAACGTGGGATATTCATCCAGCCCGTTGTAGACGGAACGGTTGTAATAGAAGATCATGTTCCGCCCGTAACTTGCGCCTCTGGCGATTCTGTGATATACCAGGCGGTTATAGCCTTTTTGATAATCAGGCACGTCGAACGGGGCGAAATAAGGTGCTGCGATCCGGATCAGTTCATCCGCGAGTTTCTTACGTTCGGCTTTCTGTTCAGGAGTTTTCAGCGGTTCCACATTGGCTTTTGCCAGTGCCTCCCAGAAGATGGTTTTACGTCCCGGAGGATAAACGCAGGCACAGCAGCCGGGTCCGCCCAGCCAGTTGACGTCCGTACCCAGTACCGTGTACTTGTTGTCGATCCATCTGACGGCCCAGTCTTTCGGACGCGGCTTAACGGGTGCCGCCATCAGCCCGAAGGAAAGAGTCTGCTTCCGGCTGACGGAAAGAGGCGCATTGACGAGATGGATGCGCAGGATGACGGCATTTCCGCGACGGACGATGTCCATATTCGGGGTTCCGTGTTTCCAGCCCCAGTTGCGGTCATTCTCTGCGAAGACGCAGAGCCCGCGGTGAAAACCACCAAGATAGAGGTAGTTGCAGAAGCCTGCGGGCATTCGTTTGTCAAGCGGTGCATCCGTAGATTTCCAGATGATGCCGTTCCGCGAGGGAAGATGCTCCAGGACGATGTTCCGCATGGTTCCCGTATAGGCAATGGGGGCAAGGCTGTCTTTGAGCGGGATTTCCAGCACAAGACTGTCGATTTTCCCTGGATTCAGAGTCAGATCGTATTTCAATGCACCGTCATATTCCCAGAGTCCGGAGGCTGTCGCGGAAAAATTCCGTCCGGTCAGTGCGGAGGCGGTCACAACCCGGTCAGGCGCCTTTTCCGCAAAGGAGAGAGTGCCGGAGACCGGCTGCCCGTTGGCGACCAGGCGGCTGCCGGAAGCGAACAGTTCCACGCCTTTGACAGTGATCTGCTCAGGAAGTCCCGTGTCTCCGAGAAGGTGTTCGCGGAAAACGGTTCCCACGGTGCGCCCTGAAACTGTCATATCGGTAAAGGGCGGATAAACTTTTCTGGAAAGTCCGAGCGTGTTGTTTTCCCATTCAAAACGCTTGCGTTCCAATTCCTTTTCCACTTTGTCGCCGCCGACCTGGAACACAACTTTGTAAATACCGTTCAGCTCCGGAAGCGTGAAGCAGGTAAGTGCGCCGTCCTTCCCCGGCACAAAACCGCTCCAGACAGTTTTTCCGGTTTCCTTTTCGATGATCTCGACGGGGTTTTGCGCGGGTATTTTCCCTTTGTGGCTGCGCAGGATGTTTTCGATCCGGAGTTTCCTTGAATAAGGATAGTGGGCAATTTCAAAATCGGCGGTATTGACCCGGTCTTTCGCAATCATCCAGCGGTTTTTGCGCAGAGGGACATTCCATGTATAATGGAGCGGGAAGATTTCTCTGCCGGCGGAATCCTTCAGCTGAATCCGAAGATCGAAATCAGTGCATGTATTGCCGGTCAGCTTCGCTTCGAAATGCAGGTTCGCCGTTTCATCTGCCGCCGTTTTCAGAGTCTCTTCCTTCCGCATATCCGGCATATGGTTATTGGTCAGCAGAATCCCGGCGTCATAGGCCTGGGGAATTCCGGAGCGGTTGCGGACGGAGAGTGTCATATCAATATGTTTCGTAAACGGATCGCGGTTCCAGCGGAATGCCAGCGCCGGATTCTCCTTTGCAAAGGATATCCTGACGTTATTTCCGTTGAAATTTCCGGGAGACGAAGAAAAGAGCAGCGGGCGCATCCAGCTCCGGCAGATGCTGATGCCCCAGGGAGAACCGGAGAGTTCTCTCCGGAACAGCGCGACCGGGAACTTCGCTTCGACCGTCCATTTGCCGTTTTCCTTCGACTGCCGGAACTGAATATCGGATTTCTTCCAGGTCACTTTCTGCGCGTTGCCGCGGGGAATTGCCTCCAGACTGCTGTTTCCCGCGGAATTGACAAGCAGGTGATGATTGATGCCTACGTCCGCATCCGGTGCGGGGTCAATGAAGAATTCCGCAATGTCCTCAAAACATGCCTGGATTCCATTCTGTTGTTTTCCGGTGACAAGGCTTCCATCCCCCGGCAGTTCCGTTTCCATTGCCAAATAGATGGATGTGCCGTCCGAGGTGATGAAGCTTTTTGCGGAACGCCATTCCAGTTTTCCGCCGGAAGCGTGCCTCATTCCGTCAAACGAGAGTGAATCACGCCACTCGCCCGGCAGAATTTTTCCGTCGATGACTGGCGGGGATTCCGTAATCGGAGCAGAATAATGCAGAGTTTTCTCCGCCCCGCAGAGCGAAAGCGCGACAAGAAAACTCATGGCCGTCATGACCGTTTTTTTCATAAGGGAATTCCTTTCCTGGGTTTGGTAATTAGGGTTTTTCACTCCATGGATAACTGGTAATATCGACATTGGCCGGGTACATCGGCACGGATTTGCGGCTGCATGATTCGGCGTGTCCGTCAAAGAAGAAGAAATTTCCTTTTTCATTATGCCTGAATGCGGCAAAACGAATTTCGTCGGGCATTTCCAGTGCTTTTGATGCAAATTTTTTCTGTATCATATAGGAGTCCCTTTTATTGCTGCCGCAGCCTGTATCGCCTCCTTGAATGATGCGGGAAGGACTTTTTATGTTTTTTCGTCCGGTATTGGTTGCGGATATGGCTGTTTTTGAAGCTCCGTTCAGAGCGATGTCGAAGGCTCTGTCCTTGGTGGATTCCACAGCGGGGCAGACAAATACTTTCAGCTTTGCCACGTTTGCCGCACTGGAAAGCTCATAGGCTCCTTTCGTCTCGCAGATTCCGCTTTTATTCAGAAGTTCAATCCAGTAGCGGTAAGCGATGCCGTCATGATACATGAACGGCATAAAATATCCATAGAGATCATAATACTGGGTACAGCAAAGCGCCGATTGTTTCATCCCATTTAAGCAGATCGCAGATTGAGCCTTTGTCCGCGCTGTATTCAGTGCCGGAAGCAGGATCGATGTGAGAATGGCGATGATTGAGATAATAATTAAAAGTTCTATCAATGTAAAACAGTTTCTTCTCCGGCGGAAATTTCGTGCTCCAATATGAAAGTTACGTTTTCTCATTTCATCACCTCTGACCTGATTTTGGCTGTTTTTATGAAAAGAGGCTTCGATTCTTTCCGCGAATAGGAAAGAGCGCTCCTCCACATTTTTCCAAGATCCAACGGGACGGATGGAAACACATGGCCGGGAAAAGACGAATACAGCATATCGAATGTCCCCGCTTTCGGAAGCGAAAGAAGTTCCGGGCATATCTTTTCCGCAAGTTCCAGCAATTTGACGATGTAATAATCCGAAACAGCAAATATCGCATCCGGCATTTTCTTCACGGCATCGATGAGATTTTCCGGCTCGTTCTGGATTTCCTCGAAAGAGAAGGGGATAAGCTCCCTGCCGAACGACAGGCCGGTCCTGCATTCCAGTACCTCCATGATTTTCTGGCGGAAAGGCATCTGATACTTGTGGGCATTGACAAATAATATTCTCTTTATTCCGTGTTTTTCACGCAGAAACCGTATTCCTTCCGCATAGACGGAGGCATAATCCGTCACAACGGCGTTTTCCGGGGTCTCGTCCCATTCCCAACGGTTGACAAAGATATGGGGAATGTCTCCCGAAAGAGCATGGACAAGCTCCAAAGGAAACAGCCGCCCTTCCAAATCGAATAAGATTTTCTCCGGAGAACGTTTGCGGATGCGATTCATCGTGTCTGCAAAATTAATAGGAGTGACCCGGCAGATCATGGGAAGTATTTCCGCTGCGTCTGCTTCCTGCAGAAAGGTATTGATGTAATTCTCGAAGTTTTCCGTATCCATGGAAATAATCAGTACGACAAGCCGCGAAGAACCGAATTTCATCTGCGGGTTTATGAAAGTTCCGCTTTTGGGCTTTCGAACGATCATTTTGCGCTCTTCAAGAAGGTTGCAGACTTCATTGATTACAGTGTCACTGCATCCAAAGCGTACCGCCATATCCCGACGGGAAGCCAGTCTCTCGCCGGGAGCGAGCCTTTTATTCAGAATCTCATCTTCCAGAATCTGGTAGATTTTCTGTTTCTTGCTTTTTTCCGTCGTCAGTCTCATTCTGCATCTTTCCTTATCTACACCACATGATACCAGAAAACATCATGGAAGCCATTTTTCCAGTTGTTCCAGCCGGACGGGAAGTCCGGTTTTTGCGGATTGGTTTGCTCCCCACCCGACCATCATGCTTGCCATGCCGTCCAGCGCTCCTGCGAAAACTCCGATCGGATCTCCGTCCAGCCCCTCCTGCCGGAACAGGGCATTGAAGATGCGGTAGTCTCCTCCTCCATGCCCTTCTGCAAGATTCGGAATCCGGTAGAGACGGTCTGTGCCGGTATGCGGCATGACGTGGATCGTATATTCCGAGGGCCAGCTCGTGACCCGGGCGCCTTTGTTTCCCACCGTGTTTCCCGCAGCGTCGATGATCTGGAATTTCTCCTGCCAGCCGGGATAGGGCTTGTTGTCCGTGATTCCCGTTTCCAGCCGCCCTTTTGTTCCATTCACAGCGAGATTCCAGCCTTCAAACGGAACCGATGCGTCAAGAGTATAAGAGAGAATGCCGCCTTTCCGGTAGCGGACCAGAAGTGCCATCGTATCATAGATGTCGGCGTCATTTGAAAATACACAGTGGTCGCCGTCATAGCCGCTGACATTTCCTATTTCATAGTTCAGTTCATTGGAACGTTTTTCCAGATCGGAAATATCACAATAAAATTCGCATGTGCGGCCTTTTCTGCAATCCCGGCAGAGCTCCGCCTCCATCGAGCCGCCTGTGCGTCCGAAGAAATTCTGCATGCACTGCGCATATACGCTTTCCGGAAAATCTCCGAAAAACCAGTTCGCCAAGTCAAAGTGATGCGCCGCTTTGGTAATCAGCAGGCCGCCGGAATTCTTCATGACGCGATGCCAGCGCCGGAAATAGGAGGCTCCATGCCCTTTGTAGTCAAGATACCATGTAAGATTCATGGAGACAGGCCTTCCGATTTCTCCATTCAGAATGAGTTCACGTATTTTGGAGCAAAGCGGAATATGCCGGTAATTGAATCCCATGAAAAGTTTCTGCCCGCTCTCCTTTTCCGCCGTGAGAATGGAATCAGCCTCTTCCGGCGTCAGGCACAGAGGTTTTTCCACAGCGACCTTGCACCCTGCGCGGAATGCCTTCACGATTTGTTCCGCATGAACATTGTCGGGAGAAACGATAATGACCATATCCGGTTTCTCTGCATCAAGCATCTTGTCGTAACTGGAATAAACTGCCGCATGCAGTCCGAAAAGTGATTTCATGTCACGGCAGCGTTCCGGCACCGGATCGCAAAGCGCGATGATTTCCACGCAATCGGAATAAGTCTTCACCATTTCCGATATCCAGGTTCTGGAACGATGCCCGATTCCAGTGATTGCACATCTTGTTCTGTTCATGACTTTCAGAGCCTCTCATCCTATCATTCTGTTTTTAATTATATACCAGATTACACCAGATGTCAAGATGTAAAAACAAAAAAAGGGAAAAAATCTGATTTTTTCCGGGAATCATGGCTGTTTCCTGAACATCCTGCCGCAGGATATGTTTTTACCGGCAGATCAGAGCGCCGGCGATGGCGGAAAGCACGATCAGAAGCGTCATGGAAAGTCTGGTTTTATTAATCAGGATGACTGTTGCTGTGCAGATCAGGAATGCAGGAAATGAAAATGCGAACCCGGCGGGGAATTCCGGCGCATGGAACATGATCAGGTTCCAAAGACTCCTGAACGGGATTTCCTGTGTGAAAACGGACATGCCGAGAAAGATCACAACCGCGTAAAACAACATTGCAAGAGCCGCTGAACGCACGCCTTTCAGAATGCCTTTGACCAGAAGTTTTTCTTTCCATTTGTTGATGTAGTAGACTGCGGCAGAACCGATGATGATGGACGGCATGACGAGCCCGAGACTGGCGAAAACCGCTCCCCAGAAGCCGCCCTGCGTGAAGCCCACATAAGTTGCGGAGTTGATTCCGATCGGTCCCGGAGTCACCTGCGCGATTGAGACCAGATTGCCGAAGGCGTCCATGGAGATGATTCCCCTGCGGTTTACGAATTCCGCAATCAGCAGGGGTACCAGAACATACCCGCCGCCGAAGCTGACAAGCCCGAATTGAAAGAAAGTCCAGAACAGGGAAAGGATACTCATTTCAACACCTCGTTCCGTTTGATGCGGTATGTGCAGTAGAGCGTATAAAGAATTCCCAGCGGCATGGAAAGGACAATGATGTAAATCGGATTCAGCTTGAACAGCGCGAGGATCAGGAACGCGGCAACGCAGATGATCTCGAACCAGCCCTGAATCGTTTTTTTCGCGAGCCTTGCGGCTGTTACGATGATGAGCCCCGTAATGCAGGCGCGCACTCCCGTAAAGGCGCCGAGCAGATATGGATTTTCCGGTTTCAGGTGGGGGAAAAACGCCGCAATGATGACAATGATCGTGACGGACGGCAGGCAGACTCCGAATACCGCCGCGAGCACTCCGCCGATTCCGGCGATTTTCATGCCCACATAGATCGCGGAGTTTGCGGCGATGATGCCGGGGATGGTCTGGACCAGCGCCATCATATCAAGCAGTTCCTCGCTGGATATGAGTTTGTTTTTTCTGCTGAAAGTCTCCTCGACGACCGGCAGAATCGCATATCCTCCGCCTACCACCAGCGCCGCGATTTTGGCGAATGTATAAAACAGAAGCCAGAGCTTCTTCCAGTAACTGCCTTGATTTTCCTGTGAATCCATTTTTCACTCCATTGTAAAGATAAGAGAAACGGTAATTTAAATGAGAAGTATTTCATTTTCAATCCGCCGGTATTTGATTTCATGAAAACAGATGTTAATTTGTATTGAAAACAGACCATTGGAAAAGCGAAAGGAATATTATGGAAATCATATTGGCATCAGGATCGCCGCGCAGACGCGAGCTGCTGGAATCGTTCCGCATCCCGTTCCGGGTTTTCGTGCCGGAGGTAACAGAGCTGGAGCAGGGAGTCGATTTCAGGGCGGTTGCCGTTTCCAATGCGGAACTCAAAGCGGACGCGGCTGCCGAAGTGTTTCCCGATGCGCTTGTCATCGGCGCCGATACCGTCATCGAACTGGAGCATTCCATCCTCGGAAAACCGTCCGGCCGCGAAAATGCAGAACAGATGCTTCTGCACATGTCAGGGCGTTCCCACAATGTCGTTACCGGCGTCTGCATGGCTTGTCGGAACAGACAGATACGGATCTGCTTCGCGGATGTCAGCAAGGTTTTTTTCAAAGAGATCGGCCTTGAGACGATCCGTCATTATATGAGTCTGGTGAACGTCATGGACAAAGCCGGAGCCTATGCCGTTCAGGAACATGGCGAACTCATCATTGACCGGGTTGAGGGATCGGTCAATAATGTGATTGGCCTGCCCGTGGAACGCATTGCCGAGACGCTTCGCCTCAACGGTCTGCTCTGAACAACGGAATTTTCCCGTTTGTTTTTCAGACGTTCCGCTCAAGGAGATAATTCAACAGTCCGGCGAGAAGCTCCCTATATCTGTTTTCCGGCAGGAGCGAAAGCGCATCCGCCGCCTTTTCCGTGAAGGAGGCTGTCTGCCGCAGAAGTGTGTCTTCCGCTCCACAGTCGCGCATCATTGTGCGGAGTTCATCAATGATTTCCGGCGGATATTCTTCCAGCCCGGTCAGTTCTCTGAGGCGTTTCTTGCCTGCCTCGGAAAGACGGTGCATTGCTTCCAGGTAGAGCAGAGTCGGCTTGCCCTCCTGAAAATCGGAACCGAGGGGCTTGCCGAATTTTTTCACGTCGCCGAAGAGCCCGAGGTAGTCGTCGCGGAGCTGGAACGCGATTCCGAGATTTTCCGCATAACAGCCGAGCGCGGCAAGAGGTTCCGCGGAGAAGTCGGCGGAGTTCAGCGCGATGGCTCCGCCGCACTGTGCGGCGAATTGAAGCAGGCACGATGTCTTGCCGGAGATCATCTTCATGACCTCTTCCTGTCTGATGGATTCCGGCGGGCGCATCGGGAACTCCACATCGATGGCTTCACCGGAAATCAGGCGGCGGTTGACTGTGGTCTGAAGAATGCCGACGAGCTTCATGACCAGTTCCGGCGCGCATCCTTTCTCCAGGGAGCGGAGAAGCATATTGACCGCCCATGCCTGCTGGATGTCTCCGGCAAGGATTGCGAAATCACGCCCGAATTTTGCACAGATGTCCTTGTCCTTGCGATACGCTTTTTTTGCATGGACGGCAAGTTCGATGTGCGAAGTATTCAGACCGCGGCGCATGTTGTCCTCATCAATGATGTCGTCATGAACAAGGGTCCAGGAGTGGTAAATTTCGACTGCGGTTGCGGCATAAACGGCGGCGTCCGGAAAACCGCCGAGGGCGCCGCAGGACCACATCAGGAGCGCGGGACGGAGGCGTTTTCCGCCATGCAGGGGATAGGCGCGCACAGCGGAGGCGAGGCACTCCGGCGACACTCCGGACGGGAAGGTGTCTTCCGCAATGGTTTGTGTAATCAATTTTGAAATCTTGTCGAGTTCTTTTTTCAGAAGATCGTTCATTATTGTCCCCCTTCGGGTTTGCCGGTTAAAGATTAGCCTGATAGTCTATACTCTGAAATTCCATTTTTCAAGTCCCTGTGCAAAATCGGAACCAATGTTTTTTATTGTGCCGAAAAAGAAAAGTGGAGATTGAATATCCGTAAAAGGGAGTTACATTATAAGGCTTTCATAACAGTATACTTAGGGGAACAAAGATGGAAATGAATTCTGAATCCGAATTTGCCGTATTGAAGATCGGCGGCAAGGAAATCAAACTGCCGGTGGTCGTTGGAACCGAGGGGGAAAAAGCGTTTGACATTGCCCAGCTCCGGAAAGAGACCGGATATGTTTCTCTGGACCAGAGCCTTACCAATACAGCGGTCTGCTACAGCAGTATCACATTCATCGACGGTGAAAAAGGCATTCTCAGATACCGCGGCATTCCGATTGAGGAACTCGTCAAAACGGAGGCATTCGTGAAAGTCGCCTACCTGCTGGTTCACGGAACGTTGCCCGATGAGGAGCAGAGCAGGCTCTTTTCCACACTCCTGAACAAGAATTCGCTTCTGCACGAAGACATGCGTCACTTCTTCGACCATTTCCCGCGCGGCGCCCATCCGATGCACATCCTGTCAACCATGATTAATGCTCTGGCTGCGTTCTATCCGAATGTGGACCTGCTTTCGATGGACGAGGATATCGAGCTTTCCACGGCGCGCCTGATTTCAATGGTACGTACGATGGCGGCGATGGCATACAAGAAAAGCATCGGCGAGCCTGTCGTGTATCCGCGCCATGATCTTTCCTATTGCGCCAACTTCCTGAACATGATGTTCGATTCTCCGGTCGCACCGTATAAGATCAGCCCGGAAGCCGTCCGTATCCTGAATATCCTGCTGATCCTTCATGCGGACCACGAACAGAATTGTTCCACGACAACGGTTCGGACGATCGGCAGTGCGCAGGTGAATCTGTATGCCACGATTTCCGCGGGAATCTCGGCGCTTTCGGGGCCTCTCCACGGCGGCGCGAATCAGGAAGTCGTCGAAATGCTCCGCCATATCCAGGAGAACGGCGATGTGAAGAAATACGTGGATCAGGTCAAGGATAAGAAAAACACTCAGCGCCTGATGGGATTCGGGCATCGTGTCTACAAAACATTCGACCCGCGCGCCAGGATCATCAAGAAAGAGTGTCACGATTTTCTCAGGAAGATGAATATCAGCGATCCCCTGCTGGACGTCGCTTTGGAGGTGGAAGAAGTTGCATTGCATGATGACTACTTCATTTCCCGCCACCTCTACCCGAATGTGGATTTTTATTCCGGCATTGTCTACCGTGCGCTCGGCATTCCGGAGAATATGTTTACGGTGATGTTTGCTCTTGCGCGTCTGCCCGGCTGGATCGCCCACTGGAAAGAGATGATCGGCGCAAATACGAAAATCGTGCGTCCGCGTCAGGTCTATATCGGCAAACGCCTTGGTGAAGAATAAGCTTCAATACTTTGATCTTTTTGCAAGGCTGAATCTGAAAAACGGACAGGAATTTTTCTTTTTCCTGTCCGTTTTTTCATAATTTTTTACTGCATTCGTTTCAGGAATGTTTTTCCCGCTTCAATGCGGAAAATATTATCTTCGACATTCAGTTCTGCCGCCTTTTCCGTAGGATTATAGGCTGTAAGCCATCTTGTACCGTCCGGCAATACCGCAAGGAAAGCCATGACGGGTTTCTGCGAAATGACACTGATCTGTTTGAACTGGGAAGCGGCAGGGGTAAAGGATGCCATGCTGAAATATTCGCTTCCTGCGGAATACTGTTTCATTGCCGGAGTTTTTGCATCGGGGGCGCCGGATTGTATTTTCTCTTCCGGACTGCGCTCCCTGTCGGAAAGAACCAGTTGGAAATCCGGACGGCGTGGGGATGAGTCGTAAACATACCGGCGGACTTTTTCATGAATCTGATATGGGAAATTTGTCTTCCATATCCGGAGATGCGCGGCATTGTCCAGCGTTGCCGCGGCATTGTCCCATTTCACATTTTTTGCGATCATTTTATATTCATGTGCAAATTCCGCGCCGCTTCTCTCCTTTTCCAGAGTGCTGACCAGGAGACCCGCCATGCCCTGGGGGGTAACCAGCCAGAGTTCGCGGTGGCGTCCATCCCACAGGGACTGCCCGCTTTTCTTCCAGGTTTCCCCGCATAGTGCGATTGCGTCGTCGATGCCGATCGCCGCAATATTTCCGATCTTGAATTCGGCGGAACCGCGGACGCCGTTGCGGCTGGTGACATTGAAGACATCCGGATCGAACATCTTTGCTTTGCCGGGGATCGGCCTGCGCCGGAATGACATGCGCGCATGATGCAATGCTGTCATGCTGCGGTCTTTTACCAGCATGGCGCCTGCTTTGGTATAAGAATTGGGGGAGGTCGTCACCGTGACGGAAAAAGTGGAACCGTCCGGCTGCGGAAAACGGCTGCGCCAGCCACGGATGTCCGGATCATTCATGAGATATCCGGTTCTCTGCTTCTTCTCTGCAATTTTCTTTTCCGCCAGCATTCGGAATGCATGCGCTCCGATGACGTTGTCGAAATAATCCATTGCGCCGTAACGGACTGCCATGGCGGCATTCTCTCCGTCTCCGGCTGCCGCCGCGACCATTGCAATGTGATGCGACCACCAGTTACGCCATTGATCTTTCCACCAGATGGCGGCGCCGTCGTTGGTGTGTCCGCCCGGTTCAATATTCAGCGGATAGTATGGGACGGAACGTACCAGCACTTCCTTTGCCGTTTTGCTGTTTCCCGTGACCAGGAGCAGATAAGCCGCCCGGACGTCAATTGCGTGATAATAACCGAAATCATTTTCATAGTGGTTCGGACCGAAAATTCCAAGACGGTAGGGAAAACTGCCGTTCGGCATCATCTGCCTGAGCTGTTCCTGCATTGCCGGCTCGCATTCCTCCAGCCAGGAACGGTCTCCGGTCAGCAGATAACCCGCCACCATTTGCGGGACGGTGTGATGCACGAGATTCAAATACCCTTTTTCCTGCTCCAGCCGTTTACGGAATGCCTCTTTGCTTCCCTGAAGATTGTCCATGATTACTTTTTCATACTGACGGAGCCGTTCCGCTCCTATCTTTTCCGCAAGGTCGGGGGCGTTCTTGAGTTCGGCGAGAGGAAATGCCAGAACATGGTACGTCCATAAATCCAGCGTATCGGGTTTCCATTTGGCCCTTTTTGCCGGATCGGAAGGTGGAGTCCGCCATGCCTTCAAATGATGGTCCATCCATTCCGCGACCAGCCCCGGCAGACGTTCGTCTTTCCGGAACTCGCTGTCACCTGAAAGCCAGCCCCATACCGCCCAATCGAAGAACTGCATCCATTCACGGTAAGTCTGGTTTCCGAAACAGCGGTGATTCGGGTTGTTCAGAATTCCGCGCAGAGTGTTGTTCATAACTCTGGCGCATGGATTTTCATACTTTGCTTTCGGCTTTTCCTTCACGATGAGGCTTGGCGCTGGAACTGCACTGCAGGTGAGGCAGAGTATGCCGGCGCAGAGAATCCAAAGCATTTTTTTCATGGTTTTTCTCCTGTTGAGTTTATAATGATTCGTTGTTTGCCGCTTATTCCTCATAAACGCCGTAGGAAAAACGGATGGTATCGTTCCTGCGGAATTTTTCGGATTCAATATATTCCGTATGCCCGTCCGCAAAACCGGCGGTGATTCCCCTGCCGTGAATATTCAGGTAAGCACATCCGGCTTCCAGCGGAGGACTGAATTTCTTGTTGTTGGAATAATAAATATACCCTTCGGTGAAATAACCTGCGTAACTCGGACGTTTTACCCGTTCTATCTTTTTTGCCTTTGACGAAGCGTAATTGTTGACGGCGTAGGAGAGGACGGTGTTGGTTTTTCGTTCCTCCGAATACCACCAGGAACTGTTGTCTCCGCAGGTCAGCTTTTTCCCATACGTTTTCCAGTTGTATTCGTGTCCTTCCGGCGCCGTGATTCCCGCTGCTGACAAAGGAATGACGTTCACCCAGTAATGACCGTATGTATTGGGGGCGACTCTCCCTGCGGGAAACAATCCGTCATGATCCTGCGTATAGCCGAGATGAAGCTGAAGCAGCGTTTTTATATTGGCTGTGCACTGTATCCCGACAGCCCTTTTCCTGATCTCTCCGAGAGTGGGCAGCAGCAGTGATATGAGAATGGCGATGATTGATATCACTGTCAATAACTCTATCAATGTGAATTTCGTGTTGCGCATTGTTCTTCTCCTCAGATTGTTCCGTGCAGGCGGTTCCGTTTTGCAACGGAATTCCGTTCCACAAGTTTGACGTTGGTTATGACATTGCAAAAAGGTTTTTCCCTGTTTTGCAGGCGTTGAAGAATCAGAGTGCCGGCCTGGCGTCCCAGTTCGATTCCATCCGTCCGGATCGTTGTCAGCTTTGGCGTGAGACAGTCTGCAAAATCCAGATCGTTTGTCCCGATGATACTGAGGTCCGCAGGAATGGAAAGATGCAGGGCGGCGCAGACGTCATACAGTTTTCTTGCTTCAATGTCGTTGACGCAGTAAATTCCGGTAAGATCGGGATTCTGTTTCAGGAAACGCCGTATTGCCTCCGGAGAACTTTCCGGAAGAACTGCGGATTCCGGCAGAGAAATTCCCTGCCGTTTCAGTTCCGCCACAAAAGCTTTGCCGCGGAGTGATTCCTTGTAATCACCGCAAAGTACGCCGAGTGAATGGTGTCCGTGCGACAGAAAATACTGCGCCGCAATCTGTCCGCACGCTTCATTGTCCGGCTGCAGCATGTCGCATGAGATATTATTCTGATAGTATTCGATTGCCACAAGCGGCAGATTGAAATTCTTGATTTCCTGAAGTTCCTCTTTCGACAGCGGCAGATTCTTCAGACAGGCGATCAGACCGTCCACCCGGTGATCCACAAGATGCTGCAATACTGTGCAGTCGGCTTCCGTCCGGGTGCTGATGATGATGGGCAGATAGCCTTCCGGCAGCAGTGTCTGCTGGATGCCGAGGGCGATGTCGGCAAAGAAAGAATTGCTCAGCCTCCAGAGCAGGACTCCAATACTGCGGGTTTTTCCGTTGAAAGGAGTCTGAGCGATCAGATTGGGGCGGAATCCATATTTTTTTGCCAGCGCACGGACCTGTTCCGCCGTTTGCGGGCGTACTTTGGGATCATGGGCAAAGACTCTTGATACTGTCGCTGTCGATACGCCTGCCAATTCGGCAAAAGTTTTGATGTTCATTATCTTCTTCATTGGATTTCACCCGGAATGTAACTGTTTACATTTATTAAATATAGCAACTGAAAAAAGGAAAGCAAGCATCATTGAGAAGAAAATTGAAAATTTATTCATAAATCTGATTTCTTCCAAAACTGTCCGGCGCCGATATCTGATCGCGCACCGGACGAAATTCCCGCCCGGAGTTTTGCCGCTGTGCCCTTCCGTCGGCTTCCGGAACTTCGCTTCCTGTTCTTTTAAGCCTGTATTACGGCTCATACTCCGCATCGGGGCGGTTCCTCCGGGAAACAGGTTCCATATTTTTCGAACCGTATTTTTCTGGATTTTGCACTTTCAGAGTGTATATTATCCGGTTGCCTCTGCCGCAAAATATTCACAGAAGGAAATAGTTCATGGATAAAGCCATTCAGAAGATGATCCGCGGATTCCGGCATTTCCGGAAAACTTATTTTTCCGACGAACCGGCGCTTTACGATCAGCTCAAACACGGGCAGATGCCCAGTACGCTGATGATTGGCTGCTGTGACTCGCGGGTTGATCCCGCTCTGATTACGAAAAGCAGTCCGGGAGATATGTTCGTGATCCGCAATGTGGCGAATCTGGTTCCGCCTTATAAACCCGATTCCAGTTTTCACGGAGTAAGTTCCGCAATCGAATACGCGGTACGTTCTCTGGAAGTCAGACACATCATTGTGCTTGGGCACTCCAACTGCGGCGGTATCCGCGCCCTGATGTCCGATGACTGGGAACATCATGACAGTGAATTTCTCGACCGGTGGCTCTGTCTTGCGCAGTCCGCCCGGAATGAGGTCGTGGAAACATTGGGGGATCAGCCGCGGGAGACGCAGTTGCGGGCATGTGAGGAGAGTTCCATTCTGCTTTCCATGGAGAACCTGCTGACATTTCCGTGGATCAGGGAACGTGCGGATGCGGGAAAGATCGAGATTCACGGCTGGTATTTCAATATGAACAACGGTGAAATGTATTATTACGATACGGAACAGGAGCGTTTTCTGCTTCTGGCGGACCATCATTGAAACGTGCGGTGCCGTTTTGCAAAATCGCGCGGGGGGAGTCCTGTCGCCTTTTTGAATTGCAGTGAAAAATAATTGCTGTCGTGAAAACCGCATTCGTAGGCGATATCGGAAACGCTTTTGTCGGTATTTTTCAGGAGTTCGGCGGCATGGTGGATGCGGGTCTGGATCAGATATTCAAACGGCGATTTTCCGAGCAGTTCCTTGAAGATGCGTGTCCCGACGGCGTTGGAGGTCATTCCTTCGCGCATGATCCGGTCGCGGGTGATATCCTTTGCATAATTCTTTTCGATGAACTGCATCATGCGGGTCAGGCGCACCATTTTCTGCGACTGGATTTTCGCGGTTGTGCTGTAACTGCGTGCCAGCATGATGAACAGCTCCTGAAGGAGTGTCTGCGACATCATGATCCAGCCGGGAGATTTCTCTTCCGTTTCGCGGTGCATCCTCTGGAGCAGGATGGAAACCTCATTCAATTGAGCGGCATTGAGCGTGTGCTTGCTTTTGAAATGATTCCGGGCGCGTAATTTCGGTTCCGTTTCGAACAGCGCGGTATATCCGGGGATGTCATGCAGTTTCTCCCAGTTGATATCCAGAGTTTCGAAATCGAACATGATATTGGCAAGTTTGAGTTTCCGCGTAGCGGTGTACATATGGATTTTCCCCTTTTTTATAATGAAGACATCGCCTGCGGAAATGGGATAATCCTGTTCTTCGGTTCTGTGTACGGCATTGCCGTCGAGAACGATTACGAGTTCCTGAAAATCATGATAATGAAGCTGTTCCCTCCATTGTAAATAAAGCATCAGCCGGAAAGGCGCTCCATAAGGGATGATATGTGTTTTCCCGGAATAGAAATACAGTTCAGATTTTTTACTCATATTCTTTTTATATCGCCTTTTTCTTTTATTTAATACAAATATAGCTATTTATGATACAATAATCAAGGTTTTTTCTTCTTTTTCTATTATAATAAGTAACAAAGAAAGAATCAGGAGTTTTTTAATGAAAATCGGCAAAAATAAGTGAGAGGAGAAAAATGGCAGACAGGAAATCAATTTTTACCTTGGTGGAGCTCCTCGTCGTGATTGCAATCATCGGGATTCTGGCTTCATTGCTGTTACCTGTTTTGGAAAAGAGCCGGAGCAAGGCCAGGATGAGCAGTTGCATGAATCGGCTGAAGCAATTATATTTGTGTTCTTACCAATATTCTTCGGATCACAAGGATACAATTATTCCTGCCAGATTACCTAAAACAGTATATGGAGATACAACAGAAACTTATTGGTCTCATATTCTTTATCGCAATGATTATAACCGTAATAACCATCTTTTATATTGTCCGGAAATAGATGTCAAATATTCTTATTCTGTCGTAGGAACAGGAAATTCTGCTGTGGAAAAACCAAACAGCAGTACCGGTTACCGGTATACTACTTATGGAATGAATATAAATCTTGGAGATGAAATAAGTCATAGTTATGTTCATAAATTAGGAAGGGTAAAACACTCAAGTGAAAAACTTTTTCTATGCGATACAAGATATGCCAATTCAGGACAATGGCGGGGAAGTGGAGTTACAATAGTTGACGGTCAAACGAATGGGGTCTGTTTTGCGCCTCGCCATGCCGGGCGCAATGGGGCTGTTTATACGATTACATCAAGTTCGCTTAATTTATATTCTGCCAGCAATGGGAAAGCTTCACTTGCTTATCTGGATGGTCACATTGGCAATTTGTCGGGACGGGAACTCTCGGATATTCTCACTAATACCAAGAAAAAGAATCGGCTGCTCAGTGCATATGAATAAAAACTTATATTATTATATGAGACAAAATACTATGATAAAAGAATATATTTTCATTATCGGATTAATAAATATAAAAATCAATAAACTTTGTGCCGGAAATCCTGTCGCGAAAAAACTTGACCTGAAATGGAATTCTCTCGGTAATCTTAATATGGCATTTCAGGAAAGCAAAGGTTATGCAGCTTTGCCCGGAAGTAACTACCATCGTCTTCTTTCTCCGATGATATTCTTGAATACAGTTCAGAATAACTGTATAGAACTGAATGTGAAAGGAAAAGTACAAAGTTCCAAACTTTATTTCAGAAATAAAGAAAATAAATTTTCCGAAAGGTTATCTGTAAGAGGAAAATATATCAACGGGAAACTCCGTTTTTACTGCGGTGACAATAAAAACTGGAATGGGATCATAAATTTTCTCCGCTTTGATTTCCATACGAACGGAGAGACTCCAATCGTTATTACCGATATAAAAATCAGTAAAGTTCTTGTTCCGCCTTATCCTGTATTGTCTTCCCGATGGAATTCAGCAACATCTCTTGAGGCCCTGAAATCTCAGAGTTTCCAATGTGAATTGCCTGACTGCAATCCGGTCGCCTATACATTACGCAGCAATATTCCGCTGTTGCTTACGGTGCATTATTTCGATATTCTTCAAGAAAAACTGACACATCATGACATAACCCTTTCTCCTGATAGTTCCGGGTATCTTCCACATAATCGCCATGCTTCCACTGTAAAATTTGAAATTACTAATGAGAACGCGCAAAAAGCAGTATTTACTTTGGAACTTACTCAGAAACCGAAAAAATCTGTTCCTGCACTGAAGTCTGTTGATGTCAAGATGATAGCAATTCCGCCGAAGAATACTGATGAAACTGTTTACTGGGAGCCGCTGGTCAGAATAACGGGACTGGACTCAAAACCGCGCAATCTTGCGATCTATCTGGTCAGTAAAGAATTAAAATTGATGGCGGGTGAGATTGAGGTGTCCGATTTTTCTTCCGAATACCGGTTTCCAAAACTTACATTCCGGTATCTGAATCCTGGCAATTACCATTTAGAAGCTGAGCTTGACGGGATTCCATGCAAGATAAATGATTATACATTTAAGCATATTGGAAAAAAAGAAGTTTCTTTGCCGAGTGTGATACTGGATACAAAAGGAATGCGTCCACACTATGTAATCAATGGCAATGAAAAAGTAGATACGATGGAATTCCTTTTTCATGAAGGTCCGCATAGTCTGAATCACTATCGACAGATAGAAAACGCAATACAAGCCGGAGTTAAAGGAATACGCTTGCGTGTTGTGTTCCGTTTTGATCAAGACGGTAAGATTCATTTCCGGGAAACGGATGAAATGATGCAGTCCATTTTACTGCGACATCCTGAAATTAATTTGATGCTGGTTGTTTCCGTGACCGATCCGGGACCGTCTTGGCGCGTTAACCATCCTGAGGAGGGAATTCGTAATGCCCAAGGCGAATATCATATCCGAAATTATAGAGAAAAACCGGAAGCAACTTCTTCCATGGCATCTCGTCGTTGGATGAATGACAGTATTGCCTGTATACGAAAACTGGTTGAGCATTTGGAAGCAATCCCCGGTGGAGAAAGGGTGATTGGAATTATACCCTGTTCCGGTATTACATGGGAATGGTTGAACTGGGGCTCTGCTCGCGGTGAGATGGTCGATTACAGTGAGCATTTCCGCCAAGTCTTTATCGGAATGATGTGTCAAAAATACGGTAATGACATCAAAACGTTGAATAGTGCATGGAACTCTTCTTTCAAAGATTTTACTGAAATAAAAATTCCATCTCCGGCATTGCGGAACAACAGGCCGAACAGTGATTTTCTTACTGGTCCACAAAACCGATACATCGCAGACTATATCGACAGTATTTCTTTGTTGACCAGTCAAAATATTGAAACTCTTTGTCAAGTGATTAAAGAGGCTTCCGGCGGACGATTGCTGACCGGGACTTATTACGGTTACAGTAATTATATTGCCGGAGTAGGCAGAAGTCAGGATGCCGGTCATAATCAGCTTGCCCGTCTGTTAAATTCAAAATGGATTGATTTTTTCTTGGCTCCCTCACGATATGCCGGACGCGAATTAGGAGGCGCAGGAGGATTTATGTATCCGGAGAGTTCAATTTTACTGCATGGAAAGGGAATCATATCCGAATGTGATGTTCGCCCATTCAGTTCCGATAATAAAACGGGTAAAACATATACACACAGAAGCAGCAGGGCAGTTATTGAACGGGAATTTGGAATGCAGCTTGCTCGGCATGGAACGATGAGATGGTTTGATTTCAGCAAAGGCTGGATTACGGAAGAACCCCGTCTTCTTGATCTGACGAAGAAGATCAGTGCTTATGAGCATTCACTTGCAAATGAGAATACGATTCTCTGGAAGAATACTGACACCGTTGCGGTCTATACTGCGGAAGGCACTTCGGCATGGATGACACGGGGTTCCAGACTTTTTCACATTCTGCTGGAGGAAAACTACCGTCAACTGACTCTGTCCGGAATATCATTTAACATGTATCTGACATCAGATATGGTACATGTTCCGGAAGAACATAGGATGAGTATTTTTCTGAATGCACAGTATCTTTCCAAGGCAGAAAAGGATTTTATTTTGAATAAACTTTGTAAGCCTGGGAAAACAATCATCTTCTGTCATGGAATTGGGATATGCGGAAATGAAAATCTGGATATTTCCTTTATGGAACAACTCTTTAGATGCAAATTTGAAATTTCTGAGGGGCGGCGGATTCGTACAATGAAACTTACGCCGGAAGGCAGTATGCGATTTGGGATGAACATGGATCGGGAAATTGCCAGTTCCCAGATTTTGGGCCCGGTATTTTATCCCGTTGGAAAGTTTACCGTGCTGGCAAAAAATCCGGACGGCGGAACTGCTGCGATGGAAACCCGTCATAACGGCTGTTCTCTGATTTTTCTCAGCCATCCGAATCTGAATTGGAAGTGGATTTATTCGATTGCAAAGAAAGCTGGATTGCCTGCTGCCTTGACGAATGGTCAACCTGCCTGGATCGGAAATGATTTTGCTGTTTTCCATTCTAAAAAAGGAGAGAAAATTACTTTGATTTTACCGGAAAGTGCTATTGGAATTCAAGACTGGCTTACAGGAAAGTTCATTCCATCCGGGAAAAATGAAATCAACCTGAATCTTCTTCCGGAATCAACCCGTATTTTTAAGGTCATTTATAAATAAAAAAGACAGATGGAATCATGAATATATCTGAAATAATTGAAGAATCGGGCTTGATGACTGCATCGGAAACTATAATTGATTTCGGGAAGGATGCTTTCGGGTGGCTGGAGGTCGAGTTGACGGGAAAAGGCGGGGAGGAAGTGGAACTCGCAATCGGAGAAGTCATCAGGGACGGCAGGATAAACCGCGATCCCGGCGGGTTCCGCTGTTTCAGGAAAATGAACCTGATTCTGAGAGAGGGGACGCATACTTACCGGTTCGAGATTCCGCCGCATGTCGCCCCGAATCCCGCTCTGCCGAAGTGTTATCCGCCGGAGGAGGCGGGCGGGGAAATCGCTCCGTTCCGTTATGCCGAAATCCGCGGGTATTCCGGAGCTTTCAAGGCGGTTCGCCATGCCGTTTTTGCTCCGTTTGACGACAACGCGGCTGATTTCAGGTGTTCCGATGAACGTCTGAACAGAATCTGGGAGTTCTGCAAGTATTCGATCAAGGCGACCACTGCATTCGGGATGTATGTTGACGGCGAGCGGGAACGTCTGCCCTACGAGGGCGACGCCTACATCAACCAGCTCGGACATTTCTGCTGTGACGCCGGTTATGACATGGCGCGGCGGACAATCGAATATTTCTTCGGGCATCCCACCTGGCCCACGGAATGGCGGCTCATCACCGTGCTTCTTGCACGGGATTATGCTCTTTATTCCGGCGATGAGGAATCAATCAGGCGCTGGATGCCGGAGCTGAAAGAGAAACTCCTGCTGAATCATGCGGGGACCGATCTGCTGATCCGCGGGACTCAGGAGGTCAGAGACATTGTGGACTGGCCCGTCGGGGAACGTGACGGATATGAGTTCGGAGAAGTGAATCTGGTTCCGAACTGCTATCATTACGGAGCGCTGCTTGCAATGTATGAGCTCTCCCGCGAGGAATGGTATCTCAGGCGTGCGGCGGAAGTAAAACAGGCGATCCGCGGTTCCATGCTGAAAAACGGGCTGTTCGTCGATCATCCGGGCTCCACGCATACCTCGCTTCACAGCGCAATGTTCGCGATCCGTTTCGGCGTTGCGGACGCTGCGGAATATCCGGCGCTGGTTTCCGTGATCCGTTCCAGAGGCATGGCGTGCAGTGTCTACGGTGCGCAGTTCCTTCTGGAAGCGTGTTACCGGTGCGGGCTTGCGGACCATGCGCTCGCGCTGATGGTCGGAGGCGGTCTGCGCAGCTGGCGGAACATGCTCTACAAGGGGGCGACGATCACTATGGAGGCGTGGGATGACTCCCTCAAACCGAATCAGGACTGGAATCATGCGTGGGGCGCGGCTCCCGCGAACATCATTCCGCGCGGGCTTTGCGGGATTCGCCCGCTTTCGCCCGGCTTCGGGATGTTCGATGTGAATCCGCAGATCGCCTCCCTGAGCTCCGTTTCCCTGCGTCAACCTACGAAACATGGCCCGATTGAACTTGAAATTCAGAATGGCAGGATGGAACTTGCCGTTCCGGAAGGAACCAGAGGAATCTTCCGGAAACAGGTTCTGACTCCGGGAAAACACTGCATGAATTTATGTTAAACAACCGGCGGGGGACATTGTTGTTCTCCGCCGGAGCCGGAGCGTTATATTTCGCTTCAAACGAAATTCCGCATTCCGGTGTTATGCTTAATAACTGTCATGTTGGACCAATGCTGTGTCGCCGATCTGGAACGGCCACCAGAAATAGGATCTCCATCCATCTGCGCGGTATCCCGGTTCGCCGGACTTGTTATGCGGGATCTGCCCGTTTCTCAGTGTGATGACGTGGGCGTCTCCGAAAAGTACATTTGTTCTGGTGTTATGCCGGTAGATCAATGTTTGATTATACTGGACTTCACTTGTTTCCGCATCCAGTGCGAGCATTGTCCGGGTTGGCTGTTTCCAGCGTCCCAGCTTGTGAATTCCATGTTCCTTTCTGTAAACCTGATTGTTCAGTTGCATGTTGTAGCCGAGCGTGTAGTGATCTGTCTGCTTGCTGTCGGCGGGACATGCGAGCTTTGAACGCAGCGGCCAGTCAACATATCCTATCAATATCGGATCGTTGACGCAATTGAGATATTCCGCGATCGCTCCGGTGTTCCCGGTTCCCCAGAGTCGTTTCCTGTTCGGATCAGAGGAATTGTCGCCGTTGCTTCCCGGCGGCAGGTAATCATGCCAGTCGGCGGCATACATCATGGCAGCCTTGCCGATACTGCTGAAATTGCCGGAACACTGAATGGCTTTTGCCTTGTCCCGTGCCGCATTCAAAGCCGGCAGGAGCATCCCCGCCAGAATCGCGATGATCGCTACGACGATGAGGAGCTCTATGAGGGTAAAAATTTTCATTTTTACCCTCGAAGGAAGAACATTTGAACAGGGAACACGGAAGGAAGAAGTAGAAAAACATTTGAACAATTGAACAAGAGAATATTTGAACAATTGAACAAGAGAACAATTGAATGAAGAAGGAGAAAGTAAGGCAGGGCGCGGATTGACTGCTTTCCCGAAGCGGGAAGCCGGACGGGAAAGGATGGAACCTGCGGGGCGGAGAGTTTTTTGCATATGCTTTTTCATTGTTTTTTCCCTTGTTTAATTTATTGAAAGACCGCTTCGCCGAATGAGTTCCTGTCATGAAAATCCCCGCTCTCAAGACTCGGCGTCCAGAGTGATAATTCCGGGGTATTGTCTTTGTTCGGAACAGTGTAGGATTCCCGCCCGATGTTCATGGTCCAGACCGTTCCCTGCCGCGGCGCCTTTACTCCGAGCGCATCAAAGGGAACCGTGACCATTGCAAGCCATTTTCCGTTTTTTCTTACATTGGAATAAGTCCATTTTCCGTTCCAGGAGGTGTCCATGCCGTTGAACTGCGGATGCAGGGGGTCCGTAATCATGCCGAATGCCGCATCATAACAGGAGTCCTTTGCCGGATTGAAGATCAGGTGGAAATATTTCTCGCGGGTTCCCCACGGGTCAAGGATGAGTTCCAGACAGTCCGCGTTCCAGCAGGAACCGTCGCGGCCGTAAGGTTTGAACTCCCGTGTTTCATTCAAATCCGTTTCAATGCCGATATAAAGATTGCCGGCGTCATACAGAATTTTGAATCGCGTCCGGTCGTGAATCTTTCCCATCTGAATTCCCGCAAGATCGTGCCACGGCGCTTTTTGCCATTCTCCCCTGCTGAAGTCATGCCCGGAAACCGGACCGTCTGCACGGAAGATTTTCAATGATTTATTTCCGAAACCGGGCAGGATTTTATTTGCCCGGAGACTGGCGATGTCCCATGTGAAAGGAGAGTGAAGAATTGCCCGCATCCTCCCGTTGACCTTGAGCCGCATTCTGGTGTCTCCGCCGAAAGGACGGATCTCCTGCCAGCCGGAGAAGGGACGGACGGAGCCGTCCGGCGCATAGAGAGAGTCGATCATGGAATTGCGTTCTTCTATCTTCCTTGCAAGCGGCTCGAAAAGCGCCTGTGACGGACTGATTTTGTAGGCGTTGTAAAGGTGAATGACGGAGGCAAGATTGTTCAGGTAATTGAATTCAAGCCGGACCAGCTCCAAGCGTTTTTTCACTTTGGGGCCGACGGCTTTCGCCTCCGCCTCCGCCAGATTTTTCCCCATGGTCGCAAGCAGATCCCACGAGTAGAGAAGCGGAAGCAGAGTCATCGGCCTGGAAACGAACGCCTCGGAGTTTCTGTAATCCGGATGCGGGATCATGTCGAGTCTCTGATACAGATTTTCGTAAAAGACATGCATGGGAAATGCGGCTTCCCGGAATGCGTTCCGGCAGTAGTCCGCCAGAAGCTCTTTGGCGCTCTTTTCCGGATCATCGAAAATTTTGCCGAAGACATAATATGCCGGTCCTTCGAGTCCGAACAGTTCCCCGAAACCGCACCGGTAAATTCCTTTGACCTGATTCCGCATGAAAAACCTGACCTGTTCCGCACAGAAAGCGGGGCTTGTTTTCGGCGTCAATCCGCCGGGGTTGTATTGACCCCAGTTGTAAAGATAGACGCTGAATCCCTGCGGGACTTTGATTTTCCTCCATGCGTCGAACGATTCCGGAGAACTGTCAGCGAGTTCAATCATGACGTTTTCAGGAAATTCATGAAATGTCTGCGGCGGCCTGCGCGTCGGAGAGTAGGCGATCAGCATCAGCTTTTTGCCCGGACGGTCTTTCCGCAGTTTTTCCGCCATTTCCCGGTGAAGAATCCAGAGTTTTTCGCCTGGATCGGAAACATTGCCGAAAACCCGGCAGGAGGCGCATTCGCATGGGACATAGCCGTCCGTGACCCCCACTTCCACGGTATCCGCTCCGTCGTCAAGGCGTTTCAGGATTTCCGCATAAACGAGTTTCTGAACTTCGGGGTTCGAGATGCAATGCCCGAAATACACGGCATTCGTCAGGCGCCTGCCGCCTGCCAGCGAAAAATACCCGGGATGCGTTTTCGCATATTTTTTCACAGGAATCGCATCATAATAGGAGTGTCCCCCGTAAATATGGAAGGAACCGTAACCGTAATTGTTGTTCGCATAATCATACATCATCGTGAAATGGCGTCCGACAGCAAAACGGAGCGGCGGCGTAATCCTCCGGTTCAGGCGGTCGGAAACAACAACCCTGGAAATTTCCGGGATTTCCGTTCCGATCTCTCCCGGCATCAGGAAACGCACATGAAGATAATCCTCCATAAATGCAACGACTCCTTTGACCGTGCCGAGCAGATAACGGTGATAAGAGTCATTGCCTTTTTTCCATTTTCCATGACGGTCATTTCCGGCGATGAAAACATTGCCGTCATGCACGAAAATCAACGCCTCGAAATCCTTGAAGCCGGCAACATCGATCCCCAGTTTCCGCAATTTTTCCGTATTGCCGAGATAGATTCCGGGGCAGTTCCCCGCATTCTTCTCGGATACGACGGCGATTTCCGCGCCGGCGCCCGCTTTGAATGCTTTCGCCAGTTCCTTTGCCGCGGCGTTTACGCAACGCCGGACCCCGGCGTCATAAAAATGATCCGGGAGAACGATTTGATAACGGCTTTTCCCTTTCTCCGCCAGCATCAGTTCCCCTGCGGGCAATCCCGAAAGAAGAAACAGAACGGACAACAGACAAATCAGTTTCATGAAAATTCCTTTTTATTGTTTGAGCTTTCCGATACTCCGCTGTTTGCGGGGCTGTTCATTGAAATATGATTGTTCCAAACGCATCCAGCGCATTGCGCCAGCTTTTCTGTTCAAGGTTGTACTGCCAGATTGTATAGCGCCGGTTCCGTTGATATGCCGCGTTGAAGAGCCACTTTTCTCCTTTCTGCGGAGTTCTGCCGAACCATGAGAACGGAACGGCGATTTCGACGGACGCCTCTTTACAGCCCGGCGCGGGAGCCGTCATGCGCGCACGCTGTTTTACCGGAACCGGTTCATAAATATTCCCCTGTCCGTTATTGTCTTTGCCTGCCTTGACCAGTCTTGAGCAGGCGGCGCTTGTCGATTTAATGCTGACAAATACTTTTTTCCATGTCTCCGGCTGGCGGGGAAGTCCGAGATAGACTTGAATCCCGTCATTCATGATCTCCTCCTGTTTCAGCCGATCGAAATGGAATGTGACGTATAAAAATGCATCGTCGCGGCGGCAGCTGATTCTTGCGCGGATGTTTCTGTAATCCGTTGCGTTGTCCGACGCGTTTGCCGGAGCAAAAACCTGCTGCCCGGAACGTTCCTTTCCCGCCTCAATCATTCGCCCCGCAAGCGGCACGTTTTCCTTGAGCAGCCATTCGGCGTCCAGAGTGAACGGCATGGGGAGGAGCCCCATCATGCGCCCGCCCGCCTTCAACACCGCATCCGGTACTCCGCTGAAATGCGCGGGAAGCGATTTCGGGCGCGGTGTCTGAATGAAACGGTTGCGCGCATCGACGGCTTTCAACAGGGAAATGCTGTCCGCGGAATTGTTTGTCCGAAGGACTTCCGCATATCCGGAAGCGACTGCCGCAGTCCGTTTCAGATAGTCAAACTCCAACCGTGCGTCTTTGATCTGCCGCGACTGATTCTTCTTTTCCGCCGCCGTCAATGTCCTGTCGAGCTCCGCAATGACTTCAGGCGTCCAGCGGACCTGCAGAAGCCTTAACGGTTCTCCAAAGTCTCTGCTGCTTCTCCGGTTCATGACGAGAGCCGGCGCGTTCCAGTCCTGAAACCTGCCGGGAACATCGAACTGCAGGCGGCTGTCGATCAGATTGTAGAATTTTTCCATTTCCGGAGCGGCGTCGCCGAAGAGCCCCTGACAATAGCGCCGGCGCAGTGTTTCCGCTTTCAGCGTCGGGTCTTCGAGCTGTTTCAGATATTGATAATAAGCGGGACCCTCAAGCCCGAACAGTTCTCCGAAGCCGCAGAAGTAAATCCCTCTGATCCGGTCGCGCCGGAAATCCGCCGCCTGAGCGGTAAGAAATTCAGAGGAGGCTTTCGGCGTAAAGCCTTCGGTATGGTAATACCCCCAGTTGTAAAGATAGGCTGTGAAGCCGTTTTTGACCGAATGCCATTTCCAGCGTTTCCGGATTTCCGGGGTATACGGAGCCAGTTCGATTACGATGTTATCGGGAAATTTGCGGAACGTCTGGGGCGGTGTCCGGGTCGGGCCGTAGGCAATGATATGAACCAGCTTTCCGGGACGGTCCTTTGCGAAGCGTTCCGCCATTTTCGCGTGCATGATCCAGAGTTTTTCGCCCCATGAGGATATACCGTAAAGTTTCCGGCAGTCTTCGCATTCACAGCCTCGGAAACCGTCGCTCTGCGCCAACTGAACCATCTCATACCCTTTGTCCGCGTGTTGCAGGAGCTCCCGGTAAATGAGTTCCTGCACTTCAGGCCTGGAAAGGCAGTATGCCGGATATCGCGGATTCAAGTCGCGTTTCCCCTTGATGAGAGCGAAATATTCGGGGTGCTCCTTTGCATATTTCGCCGCCGGAATGGCGATGTTGTGGGAGTGTCCGCCGTATGTGCCGTACCACGGCGCGGGAAACATATTGTTGGCAATATCGTAAAACATCTCCTGACGGCGCCCGATTCCGTAAAGAATTTGCGGCACTTTCTGAATCCGCAGATTGTCCGGGACGCTGATCTTCTGCAATTTCCTGACGGCAATTCCATCGTTCCCGGGATAGAGAAAATCCGTGCCGCAGAACTGCTCCAGAAAACTCGTGACCGCTTTTACGGTGCCCAGCGTAAATGCGTCATAGGAGCCGTCTTTCCGCCAGCGTCTGTCATTGCCGAACAGATAGAGATCATTGTCTGCGGCGACGATCGCATATTCCCATAAGTTTTCCGGGGCAAGTGCGATCCCTGTCGTTTTCGGGGCGTTCGCGCCGCCAATGAAAAGCCGTTTTCTCCCCTGCCGCGCCTGATCCTCCGTCACAATCGGAAGCTCAAGCCCGGCGGCGCGTTTCACGGAGTCCCGGAGCAGAAGCGCGCTGCTGCGCAGATGTCGTTCCATGGCTGGATCTTTTCCGGAAACGGGAAGAACGATCCGCCATTCTTTGTCGAGTGTGATTTCCCCGGCGGACAGCACGGCGAGAAAAAACACCAGAAGTGCTGAAAACAGAAATTTCATAATGATTCCTTTCCTCTTGTTATTTTAAGATCTTGTCATCCATTTGTCTGCGGTTTGTGCTCTGCCGTTCGATAATGCGGTAAGGGGCGGGGCTGAACGGCGGGAGGGAGTGTTCCGGCGCTCCGGGGCAGAACCACTGATCCGCCTCGTCCAGAATCCTGATTCCGTTGCTTCCGATTTCCCGGTAGCCTACCGCAACGGTGGAAAGAGGCGGATTCATATAAGCGCTGTTCGGCGTGCCGCAGTATCCCATGACGGCAATGTCGTCCGGAATTTTCAAGTGCAGCTTCCTCAATGCCCGGTAAACGGCGGGAGCCCAGTAGTCGGAGTAGCAGAGAAGCGCCGTCGGTGGCTCCTGCATCCGGAAAAGACGGCTCAGATTTTCCTCCACGGAACGGTCCGTCAGTTGCGCAGTAACGATCAGCCGGGGATCAGGATCCAGCCCCATGGAGCAGAGAATTCGCGCGTATTCTTCCGGGTTGAACTCATGACGGATCAATCCGGGGACATCCGTGTTGACGATCCCGATTCTGGTATGCCCGCAGCCCTGAAGATAACGCAGCGCCTCGCACCAGGCATTGCGGGTGTTCTGCGGAATTGCCGCCCAGCCGGTGACCCGGTAGTCTTCCGGCTGACAGTAGAGCAGGACGACGGGAACCGGCAGGCTTTTCAGGGCAAGAAAGACTTTTTCATTTCCCAGAAAGGCGCTGGATTTCCACAGGATGCCGGAAATTCTGCGCCGCCGGATCATTTCCATGATCTCGTTGTGTTCCATCGAGTCGAGGTGTTCATAGGAACAGTGCTCCAGTTCAATATCGCGATCATGGAGCGCCTGTTCGATTCCGAGCATGATCTGCGGGATGATATGTTCCGTATAAGGCGCGGGTGGAGCGGCATCGAGCAGGAGCATATAACGCCTGCGTTTTTCATATCCGCAACCGGGATTGACGAAAGTTCCTTTTCCGCGTCCTCTGACGATCAGGTTTTCTTCTTCGAGCCATTTCAACGCGGTGCGGAGCGTGTTGCGTGAAACGCCAAGCTTTTTCGCATAAGGAATTTCTGCCGTGAAGCGAAATCCGGGCTGACAACTTCCGCTGAGAATATCTTCTTTCAGCTTTTCATACAGTCTGCTGTTCTTGGCATTTGAATTCATGGTTTATCCCTTGATGAAAATTTCAATTCCGGCTGTCTGGTATCAAAATTATAAAAGTTAGTACCATATTCCGTCAAGCCCCTTTTCGAAAGAAAACGGAAAAATTTATTCAAAAAGCTGATTTCCATACTGCGGCGCCTTCTTTCGCGGAAAGACCGGCAGTATATTCAATTCTCCGGCGGGACTGCATGTTTTGTATCAGGATCGTGGATTCATAATCGGTTATTTTCTGTCTGTGCGCCGCCGGAACGGTTGAAAAAATGATCTGCCGCATCATATTATGACATCATTCAATCAATTCGAGAGGACAGTTTATGAAACTTGATTTCCGCATCGACTGGGGATACCAGTATCTGTATTCGCGCCGCCATTATCATCCCGTCTATCTCTGGGATGGACAGTTGGACTGCAATGGCGGCAGGATTGAAGAAACTTATCAACTGGACTACCCGGTTATCTGGTATGGCCCCGGGCATTGTGCGCATGAGACGAAACTCGCCGAACCGAAGTGGAAGAGCCGCACGCGCAGGGGGCTTTCCGGTGTCCGTTTCGTGGCGGATGCGGATGAGAATGCGACGTTCCATCTGACTACGCTTTCCGGCACATTCGATTTTTCCGCAAAAGAGATTCTCGAAAACGGCAGGATCGTATTTCCCGTCGGTCCGAAGTATCTCGGATGCCATGTGATCGTGACCCGTACAAATTATCTCTGGTTCCGCCCCGCGCCGAAAGACGGACAGCAGGTCTGGGAGGCGGACGATCTTCCGCTTCCGGTTCATGACTGGGCGCGGATGCGCACCGCATGGCTGGCGCCGGGCGAAACACTTGAATTCGAGGCGGAAATCCCGGAGAAGAAAGCGGATTTCATCGAAAACATTCTGCATATCGTCGGCATGGCGGCGCCCGGTTACACGCCGGAGAAAGAGAGACAGATTCACGACACTTTCCCGATGACTCTTTTCTGCGACGGCAGGGAGGTTGCGCAGTTTGCCCACTATTTCCGCGAACATGATGAATTCATGCAGATGCTGGAAGATGTCTGGGTGCGTTTCCAGGCGGCGCCGGGCAGGCATACATTCGGGATCAGAAACGGCAATCCGCAGTTTTATCTGCTGTTCAGCCGTCTGATTCTCCAGCAAAGTACGCATAATCATCTGGATTTTTCCCTGCCTCCGTGGGCATTGGT
>ENA-UOJE01000669-UOJE01000669.1-human-gut-metagenome-genome-assembly--contig:-C23-NODE-669-length-36607-cov-8.605056_pt1 | contig 36607 bp, 30 predicted proteins | sample MGYA00242341_ERZ723888 | MGnify/ENA metagenome assembly ERZ723888 | reverse complement strand
ATGGTGATATTCGGCTTGATAGCCAGCTGAGCGGCCACGTCGATGTTTTTGCCGCTTTTGTTCCGAATGGCTACTCCCTGCACAAATTCCGAGCCGATGCTCATCTGCTGCTCGGAAACCTTACCTCCCGAACCGTCGTTGGGCGGCGGATCGATGGAGGGGACCATCACCTCTATATTCGGGTCCTGATCGGCGGTAGAGGGAGGCGGCTGGGTGGCGGCGGTACCGCCGGAGGAGGTTCCGGTCTCACCCGGATTTCCCTCCTGTCCCTGGGCAGGCTGCCGCTCCAGCCGCTCGCTGAGCGCCTCCGCGCCTCCCTCCGGCTGCTGGATACCAGCGGAAAACAAGGCCGCCTTTTTTCCCCAGTCCAGCAGCGTTTCCCTGGGAACGGCGCCCAGGGTGACCGTTATAATGGAAACCAACGCCAGTATGGCGCCGGAAAATTGCAGCGCCTGCTTATACCTCTTCTGCATATGCATCACCACTACCATGCCTATGCGTGTGATGCGGACAATATGCCGGTGATTTTATCCGGCGGCCACGGTGATGAGTTCCAGCGGGGAGTATTCCGGCTGCAGCGCCGCGTTGACGGCCATGGCCACCAGCCGGGAAGCCCGGCTGATAATCAAATCGATCTCCCGGGGGGTAACCATCATCTGAGCGCCCCGGGGAGCCACCTGCTCCGCCGCCGATTCGCTGCCGGTCAGTTCCGCCGCCAGCGTGCGGGCATCCACCACCGTGGGCACCCCCAGGCCAATGACCGGCACCCCCAGCAGCTGCCGGTTAAGCTCCTTGCGGTTGTTGCCCACCCCCGAGCCGGGAGCGATGCCGGTATCGCACAGCTGAACGGTACAGCCCAGCCGGGCCACACTGCGGGACGCCAGAGCGTCGATGGCGATCACCGCCGCCGGTTTCACCACCCCGCACAATCCACCCACGATTTCTCCGCTCTCCACGCCGGTCTGCCCCAGCACACCGGGGGCCAGCACCGCCGCGGGCCGCAGATCATCCAGACCGCTGCTGCGGGCGAATTCCCCCTGGATGTGACGGGTAGCCAAAACCATGCGGGAGGCTCTGGGCCCCAAAGCGTCGGGGGTGATGGATTCATTGCCCAGACCGGTGACCAGGACCGTTCCGGATTCCGGCAGCAGCGCGGCCAGCTCCCGGCCGATGAGCCGGGCGTATTCCACCAGCTTCTCATCGTTATCCGACAGGGGCGGCACCTCCACCGTGATGTAGCGGCCGGGTTCCCGTCCCAAAGCCTCGCTGCCCCGCCGACTGCGGATATGAATGCGGGTGACGGTGGCCTCTCCTTCGGTCAGTTGGGTCTTTTCCACGTCCTCCGCGGTGAGCTGGGGCATTTCGGGCGCTTTCTCCGCCGCCTCCAGGGCCAGGTCGGTGCGAATCTGCATCTGAGCCACTCCTTTTTCCTATTTTTTAGCGTGCAAGGGACTTTCCCTTTAGTATTTGCGTAAAAAGTGGCCATATTCTTAAAAAAACAGTTGCTTTTCGGGAAAACCCGTGGTATATTAATTTGTGCGTGATTGAAGACCAATAGCTTTTGCAGAGGAGGTGTGACCATGCCCAATATTAAATCCGCGAAGAAACGCGTCAAGGTCATCGCGGCGAAAACCGCCCGCAACAAGGCCGCCCGTTCCGAGCTGCGCACGGAAATCAAAAAGGCGAATCTGGCTATCGAAACCGGAGCCGAAAACAAGGACGAGGCTTTCCGCGCCGCTGTTAAGAAGATCGACCAGGCCGCGGCGAAGGGTCTCCTGCATAAGAATACCGCCGCCAGGAGAAAGTCCGCCCTCGCTAAAAAAGCCAATGCATAAATAGCCCGGCGTTAGTAGAATGGCGAAAAAAGCTGAGAATCTTTCGATTCTCAGCTTTTTATTTTGTTTCACATCCGGTGGGAATCGTCCCTTCTCCACAGACCGTAGAATCCCAGCAATAGTCCAAGGATAATGGACCCGATTCCAAAATAGAGCGGCACCTGCATACAATAAGTCGTACCAATCCATTCCATACCAAAGCAGGCCGCCACTAGCGCCATACAGCCGCCGAGAAACAGAAATCCGCCGAAAACGCAAAATTTCATCCTTTTCCCGCCCTTCTGTCCGGATTTTTTGCGTGATATGGCCCGCCGCCGCATAATTTCATCTTTCCGGCAGAGAATACCTTTCAGAAAACTCTCTTGAAAGGCGGAGAAATATGGATTGGTTGATGCTTTTGAAAGCGTTTATCATCGGCGGGGTGATCTGCGTGATCGGCCAGCTTCTGATCGACTTGACGGCCATGACGCCGGCCCGCATCCTGGTGCTGTTCGTGGTGATGGGGGTGGTGCTGACAGCCATCGGCCTGTACGAACCCATTGTGGAATTCGCCGGCGCAGGCGCCACGGTGCCGCTGACCGGCTTCGGCTACACCCTGGCCAAAGGGGTGGAGGAAGCGGTCAAGGAAAAGGGACTGCTGGGGGTGCTCACCGGCAGCGTCACCGGCGCGGCGGGAGGAATCACCGCGGCGGTGGTGTTCAGTTATCTGGTGGCGCTGGTGGCAAAATCCGGCGACAAGTCCTGACTGCCGTCCCTCATTAACGACATTGCGCAAAACGGCTCTGACCGCCGATGGTCAGAGCCGTTTTTCTTTATAGCTTACAGCAGCCCGATCCAGCGCAGGAGAACCACACAATCCTGAAACCCCTGCTGATAAATGGATTCATCGTTGATAGCGTTTTCATGATTTTTGGCAGCGTCAAATCTGTTCAGCAATATTTCTTCATCCCCTAATCTTTCCTGAATCATCCTATAAAGCCCGTTGCATTCCCGAGAAACTTCTTTATACCTCTTGTCTGTCTGCTCTCTTTCATGAGCAAGATAGTTGCAGGAACGGATGCAGCATTCACGAAAGCTTTGTTCAAACGAAGGTTCCCTATTTTCCATACCATATCACTCCGTTCCCTCTTTTTCGGACTCCACTATATTTTCATTATCCAGTATAGACGAAAATGATCTGCTATATTGGCTTTTAGAATAAACTGTTCTAAAAGATTTTAACACATGATAAAATCTTTAAAATCAAGTTCCCAAAACCGTGATGTCCTGCCGTTTCGGGGCCTTGCCATGGCATGAGAAATGGCAGCTTGAGCTGCAAATTTTCTGCTTCTCTGTCCCTTTTTAAGGTTCATTCAAGGTTGGGGCGGTAAAGTGGACGGCAACGGGGTTACCCCTGTAAATTCACACCGGAGGCGCGCCATGGTACTTGTCAAAAACGCACTGCGCAGCATCACCCGCTCCAAAGGCCGGAATATCCTCATCGGCATTATCGTGCTGCTGATCGCCGTTTCGGCCTGCGTGGGGCTTTCCATCCGCCAAGCGGCGGTATCCACCCGGGATCAGGCGCTGGCCGATATGACGGTCACCGCCCAAATCGCTGTGGACCGCTCGTCCATGATGCAGGGATTTCGGGGCGACCGGAACCAGGGGGAAGGATTTGATCCCTCTTCCTTTAAAGAGATGTTTCAGGGAACCGGCGAGTTGTCCCTGGAGGAACTGCAGGTCTATGCCGGGGCCGAATCGGTACAGTCCTTTACATATACCCTCACCGCCAGTCTCAACGGCGGGGAGGGCCTGGAAGCGGTGGACACCTCCTCATCCGACAACAGCGATGACGGCGGCTCCGACCAGGATTCCGGCGGCTTCCCGGGCGGCGGCAAAGGCTTCGGCGGTATGGCCGCCATGGCTTCCCAGGGGGATTTCTCCGTGATCGGCTACAGCGGCGACGACGCCATGACGGATTTCGTGGACGGCATCCGGGCCATCACCGAGGGCGCCATGTTTGCGGCCGGAACAGAAGCCGCCGAATGCGTTATCTCCGATGAGCTGGCCGCTTACAACAATCTGGCCGTGGGGGATACGCTGACCTTCTGCAATCCGCAAAATGAAGAGGAAGCCTACACCCTGACCGTGGTGGGCATCTATCACAATGAACAGGCATCGGTGCAGAGCGGCGGTATGGGCGGCGGTATGCCGCTGTTCAGCGATCCGGCCAATCAGGTTTTAGTCAGCTACCCGGCGCTCAAGCAGATTGTGGATGCTTCCGCAGCCCTGCAGGCCCAGGCGGAAGCGGCGGCGGATACGGAGGATGAGGGAGAAGATGCGGAGATTCCGGCGGCGGTTTCCGGCCAGGTGGCCGGTACCTATGTGTTCGCCAGCGTGGAGGATTATGAGGCTTTTGAAGAAGAAGCCCGCGCGCTGGGACTCGCCGACACCTACGCCGTCAGCTCGGCAGACGTCACACAGTTTGAGCAAAGCCTGGCCCCGCTGGAGAATCTGGGCACCATCGCCCTCTATTTCCTGCTGGTGGTTCTCGCTATCGGCGCGGTGGTGCTGGTAGTGATCAACGTCTTCAACATTCGGGATCGAAAATATGAGGTGGGCGTGCTTACCGCCATCGGTATGCGCAAAAGCAAGGTGGCTCTCCAATTCCTCACCGAAACCCTGACCGTCACCCTGACCGCCGTCATCATCGGTACGGCGATGGGAGCGGCGATTTCCGTCCCGGTCACCAACGCGCTGCTAGCGTCCCAGATCTCCGCCCAGGAGGAAACCGGACAGCGGCGGCAGGATGCCTTCGGTCGGCAGCCAGAGGGGATGGAGCCGCCCGGAGGGATGTCCGGAGACGGCATGGAAGCCATGACCAAGCCGGGCGGATTCAGCGGCTTCGGCCAAGGCGCAGCCAACTACATCTCCCAGGTATCCTCCGCCACCGATCTTGCGGTACTACTGGAGCTGTTGGCCATCGGTCTGGGGCTGGCGCTGATCGCCAGCGCCGTATCCGTGATCTTCATCATGCGGTATGAACCGCTGAAGATTCTTGCCAACCGAGACTAATCGAGAAAGGATGAAGACTCATGGCTTTGCTGGAACTGGACGATGTCTCCTTTGCTTACGATAAAACACCAGTGCTGCGCCACATCCGTTATGGCTTTGACGCCGGGACCATTTACGCCATTGTAGGAAAATCCGGTGCGGGCAAAACCACCCTGCTATCCCTGATGTCCGGACTGGCTTCTCCCACCGAAGGGCGCATTCTCTACAAAGGAACGGATATCGCCGCCATTAACAAATATGATTTCCGCCGTCAATGCGTGGGAGTGGTATTTCAGAGCTTCAATCTCCTCACCAACCTCACCGCCCTTGAAAATGTTCAGCTGTCCATGGACATTGCCGGGGTAAAATCGAAAAACAAGCGCGCTCAGGCCATGGCGCTGCTGGAAAAGGTCGGCCTGAATGAAGGGGAAGCCAATCGCCGGATCCTGAAGCTGTCCGGCGGACAGCAGCAGCGGGTGGCTATCGCCCGGGCGCTCTCTTATAATCCGGATGTAATTTTGGCCGACGAGCCAACCGGCAATCTGGATGGGGAAACCCAAGATGAAATCATGGGAATATTCCGGGATCTGGCCGATGAGGGAAAGTGCATTATCCTTGTCACCCACTCCCCCACTGTGGCAAAAAAATCGGATATCATCTACGGCCTGAAAAGGGTGCAATAATTTGGCAAATAAAACACAGGCTGCTGCCGATATAACGGCAGCAGCCTGTGTTTTATTTGTTTTTACCGCACCGAAAACAGGCGCCCAGCAAAAAGCCAAGGGAACCGCTGGCTAAGGCGGTAACCGCCAGGCCGATTATCCAGCAGATCACCGCTCTCACACCGCGCACCGCCTTCCGAAAAACAGGGTCTGCATTCCCCGCAAAATCAAAGCCGCAGCCGAGCAGAACAGAACCATGCCGAATATGCACATGCTTTTGAGTAGCAGCTTAAAATTTGTCAGCATATGTTCACCTTCGTTCCAATAGCATTTTACATTCCTATTGCCAGTATATGCAGGAATTCCCGAGAATGTGCCGGTTATTGCTTCCAGGGTATGAAAAACCGCTTTTGCGGCAAACTACATCCGTACGAACTCTTTTTGGAAGGACGGATGAACATGCCTCGGCATTATCCCTTTACATTGCAGCCCCTGCCCTATGCTTACGATTCCCTCGCGCCCGTGCTGGATGCGCGGACTTTGGAATTTCACCATGACAAGCATCTGCAGACTTATGTGGACAACCTCAATGCCGCGCTGAAGGACGCGCCGGCCTATCACGACTGGAGCCTGGAAAAACTGATTATGCATATCGACAGTCTGCCGGAAAATCTGCGCACACCTGTGCGCAATAATGCCGGCGGCGTGTATAATCATGAGCTCTATTTCACGGCTATGACCGGTGAAGCGAACCAGCCCAGCCCGGCCATGCGGCGCGGACTGGAAAAAGCCTTCGGCTCCTTTGAGGAATGGAAAACACAGATGAAGCAGGCCGCCTTGACCCAGTTCGGCTCCGGCTGGGCCTGGCTGATCGCCGATGCGGAGGACGGCCTGCATATCGTGAAAACGCCCAACCAGGATACGCCGCTGCGGGCCCGGGTACGGCCTCTGCTGCTGGTGGACGTGTGGGAACACGCCTATTATCTGCAGTATCAAAACCGGCGGGCGGAGTATCTTGATCTATGGTTTTCCCTCATCAACTGGCGTGGGGCGGAAGCCCGTATGAGCAGCCGGGAAGTTTTAACATCGGTGTAATCCCTTCGGCATAGCTACTATATCACAGTCTATTCTAAAATGCAACCATAAATGGTTATATAAATAATATCTAAAATGGTTACAATTAGAACGAGAGTAAAAACACGGAGGGGGATATGACTGCTGCGATGTTTCGGATTGAAAACGAATTTAAAAACGCCAATATTCCCCGTACCGTTCGATTTACGGAGCCTTTGTTTGAGCGGCTGAATCAGCTGGCCCAAGAGAACGATATATCCTTTAATTTGTTGATCCTTCAATGTTGCAAATACGCCTTGGAAAACATGGAAGATGAAAAAGGAACCTCTGCAAATTAAACCATTTGCAGAGGTTCCTTTTTCTTTATATTCTGCCATTCCAGCAATAACCGATCCATAATCTTTCTTCGGTATACAGTGGTATACAGTGTCTCCAAATGGACAAACCCGCTTATTTTCCCTGTGTCTTGAAGCCCTCTCCCAGCACCTCGTCGGTGGACACCACAATCATGAAAGCCGCCGGATCCAAATCCTGCACCAGGGTGCGCAGCTGGTACATCTCCGACCGCCGCACTGCGCAGAGCAGCACCCGCCGTTCCCCACCGGTATAAGCGCCGGTGGCGTTGAGCATGGTAACGCCCCGTTTCATCCGCTCCAGCACCGCGTCGGCGATCTCCCGCTCTTTCCGGGTCATAATCAGCAGCATCTTCCCCTTGTCCGCGCCGTAAACCAAGGCATCCATCATGCTGGAGGAAACGAAGATCATCACCATGGCATACAGGGCGCTTTCTATATTGCCGTATACCACCGCCGAAGCCGCCACCACCATGGCATCCACCAGCAAGATCAGCCGGCCGATGGGAATGTGATGAAACTTTCGCTCCAGCAAACGGGCGACAATTTCACTGCCGCCGGTGGTGGCGCCCCGCATAAAAATCAGCCCCAGGCCGGTCCCCGCCAGCACACCGCCGAACACCGCCACCAGGATGGTATCCCCCCGGAAAGCGGGCAGAAAGGGGGCTGCGGCATCGATCACCGTGGAAGAGAGCAGCGTCACCACGGCGGTGCGCAGGGTAAAGGCCCGGCCCAAACGGAACCAGGACGCTACCAGCAACGGCAGGTTGATAACAATAATCATCGTACCAATCGGGAGATGAAAGAGATAGTTCAGCAGGGTGGACACACCGGTGACGCCCCCGGGAGCAATGTGATTCGGCGCGGTGAAAATGTTCACCGACAGGGCATACAGCACACTGCCCAGCAGATAACCACCTGCATCCAGCAGCCCGCGCCGCCAATTCACCTTTGACAACGCCCCCATGGCGCGTCCCCCCTTATTCCTGATCCGATTCCGGGTTAGTATCCCCCGTTATCACCCGAAATAATCTCTGCACCCGTTCTATGTTTCCCTGCAGATACAAATATCCGAACAGCGCTTCCAGACCAGTGGATTTGTGGTATTCCTCACTGTTGCGGGCGGTATGGGCATTGCGGCCTCGCTTATACACTGCCGTCTCCTCCTCCGTCAGCATAGGAAGCAGCCGATCCACAGCCGCAGCCTGGGCCTCTGCCCTCACCATAGCCACGCTGCGTTTATGTAGATCCCCGGCGGGACGGCTGCCCTCGCAGGCCAGCCGTTCCCGCACCAGAAGTTCATACACCCCATCCCCCACAAAGGCCAACGTCAGAGGACTGAGGGTGCGGGGATTTGTCTGCTCCGGATATAAAAGGGCCATACGGCCGACCTCCTACTACATTAAAATGGAGTGCTTGCCGCTGAGCAAACGCGAAGACACAGCCGAAAAGATCCGATATCCTCCCTTTCCGGGCTGTGTCCATTATACCACAAAGCGACGCGCGAAGCGCGGAGCCTTCCTTAGTCCGAAACGGCGTTGACCGTTTCGGTGTGGTTCAATGTTCTCTCAGCCGTCCAAAGCCTTGCATAGCATGGCTTTGGAATACGGCGTGAGGTTATTATACCATAAAAGTTGGGCGGTTGCCGATAGGCAAACGCGAAGACACAGCCGGAAAAAATCAGATATCCTCTTTTTTAGGGCTGTGTCCATTATACCACAAAATCGAAGTCGAACCCGTAGATGCTCACCGTGTCTCCTTCCGAGGCGCCGGCCTGTTCCAGCGCCGCAATCACCCCGGAGGATTGGAGCACCCGCTCGAAATACTGCAGGCTCTCGTAATCGTCAAAATTAACCGCCCGCATCACCTGCAGCAGCCACTCGCCTTCCACCGTATACAAACCGTCCCCGCCGGTAATCTTCACCGACCGGTCGGCTATGGCGTTTACATCCGGCAGGGGCACCGGCTCCGGTTCGTATGCCTTGATAGGAGGCAGAGCCGCCAGCCGGGCGGCGCAGGCCTTCACCAGCTCCTCGGTGCCATGGGCGATAGCCGCCATCATTGGGAAATATGCATACCCCCGCTCTTTCATGGCTGCGGCAAAGGCCTCCGCCTGTCCGTCATCGGCCAAATCGCATTTGTTGCCCGCCACCAGCATAGGACGGGAAGCCAGTTCCGGGCTGAAGGCGGCCAGTTCCCGATTGATGGTCTCAAAATCCTCCAGAGGATCCCGCCCTTCGCTGCCGGACACATCCACCACATGTACCAGCAGGCGGCAGCGCTCCACATGGCGCAGGAACTCGTGTCCCAGTCCCACGCCCTCGCTGGCGCCTTCGATGATTCCAGGGATATCCGCCATGACGAAGGAGGCGCCCTGCGCCACCCGCACCACTCCCAACACCGGGGTGATGGTGGTAAAATGGTAATTGGCAATCTCCGGTTTGGCTTCGCTTACCACCGAAATCAGGGTGGATTTTCCCACGTTGGGGAAACCCACCAGTCCCACATCCGCCAGCAGCTTCAGCTCCATGCGAATTTCCACCGCTTCCCCTGGTACACCGGGTTTCGCAAACCGAGGCACCTGCCGGGTGGGGGTGGCAAAATGGCTGTTGCCCCAGCCGCCCCGGCCGCCCCGGGCCGCCACAAAGGGCTCTTCCCCGGACATATCCGCCATCAGCCGGCCGTTGGCGTTGTCGAACAGCAGGGTGCCCCGGGGCACTTTGATCACGCAGTTTTCCCCTGTTTTCCCGGAACAGCGCTTGCCGCCTCCCGGCTCTCCGCTCTGCGCCCGGAATTTCCGCTGATAGCGGAAATCCGCCAAGGTGTTGGCGCCGTCGTCCACCACAAACACCACGTCGCCGCCGCGGCCACCGTCGCCGCCGTCCGGGCCGCCCGCCGCCACGTATTTCTCCCGATGAAAGGAAACAGCGCCGTTGCCGCCGTCTCCCGCTTTGATTTGTATAACCGCCTTATCCACAAACATGGGCGTTCTCCTTTACCCTTCACCAGCAGTGACCTTCCGCATTATTCTTCCGCAGGCGCCGCCGCTTATTCCGTCTGCTCTTCCGCAAAAGACGCTCGGGCCTCAAAACAAGTTCCCCGGCCATGAACCGCACTGATCCAGGCCTCGCCACCGGCGGAACACGCGCTGATCGCCAGTTCCTCCCCCTCCATCGCCTCCTTGAGAAAGGCGATGGAAAAGCCGGTGATCTGCTTGCCCGCCATGCCGCCGGGAAGAAAATCGCAGAGAATATCCGCATAAACCGTGTTGTTCAGATGACCGTTATAATCGGTGTCCGACCAGTATACCCGCCGGCTTCCCGCGGGAGCCAATTCCGCCGGAGGACGCAGCCGGCCGGGATCCGGGCAGCCATTTTTCCGTTCCGGCTGAACTCCCACGCCAAACTGCTCAAACACTTCCGGACGCAGCAGCTTGTGTTCTACCGGATCCACCAGCGCAAAGGCTGACACGCTTTCAATCAACGGCTGTCCCGCCGCATCCAGGAACTGATAGCAGCGGTAAAACTGCGCCCCCTTGGTATCCCGGTGCCAGGTGCGCAGCCAGACCTTTTCATCCAGCAGCGGGGCCCGATGGATCACGCTGTTCAGCCGGGTGAGGACGAACACCATCCCGTGACGATAGAATTCCTCCCAGGTTAAACCGCCGGCCCCCAGGTGGAGTTCCCCCACCTCCTGCTGCAGCTTCAGCTGATTGGACGGCCGCAGCCGTTTATCCCTTCCTGCGTCATAGGAGGCAATTTTCAGTTCCCAGGTATAATCCGGGGCCACATTATAAGTCATCGGGCAACATCCTTTCCCAAGGAAAAATGTTCTTTTGCAAAGGGGTGCCGCAAACCCTGCAGCACCCCTTACAAGTCCGCTTTATTATCGGATGACTTCCACGCCGCCCATGTAGGGGCGCAGCACCTCCGGTACGGTTACCGAACCGTCGGCATTCTGATACTGCTCCACAATGGCGGGCATCACCCGGCTGGTGGCCAGGCCGGAGGCGTTCAGGGTATGCACCAGCCGCAGCTTGCCGTCCGCGCCCCGCACCTTGACGTTTCCTCTCCGGGCCTGGTAGTCCCGGGCATTGGAAGCGGAGCTGACCTCCTTGTAAATTCCCATGCTGGGAATCCAAACTTCGATGTCGTAGGTCCGGGCCATGGAGAAGGAGCAGTCTCCCGCTGCCAGCTTGCTCAGCCGGTAGTGGAGCCCCAGCTCCTGCACCAGACGCTCCGCCTTGCCCACCAGCTCTTCAAAAGCCTGATCGGAGGTTTCGGGGGTGGTATACTGCACCATCTCCACCTTATTAAACTGGTGGCCGCGGATCATGCCCCGCTCCTCCGAGCGATAGCTGCCCGCTTCCCGGCGATAGCAGGGGGTATAGGCGATATATTTCCGGGGCAGGTCCGCTTCGGTGAGGATTTCACCCCGATGGAGGTTCACCAGGGCGGTTTCCGCGGTGGGAAGCATGAACCGCCGGTCGGAGCTGGTGGGGTTCTGAATCCAGTACACCTCATCCTCAAACTTGGGGAACTGGCCCGCCACATAACCGCACTCATAGCCCAGCATATGGGGGGGCAGAATCAGCTCATAACCGTCGCTGAGATGTTCATTCACAAAGAAGTTCAGCAGCGCCCATTCCAGCCGGGCGCCCATGCCCCGATAAATCCAGGACCCGTTGCCCGCAATCTTGGCGCCCCGCTCGTAATCAATGAGGCCCAGGCTCTCGCACAGCTCCACATGATTTTTCATCGGGAAATCGAATTTCGGCTGTTCACCGAATACACGGACGGGCTTGTTGTTCTCCTTGCCGCCGCTTTCCAGATCCGAATCGGGCAGGTTGGGCAGACAGAGCAGCAGATCCTTCTGCTTCTCCTCCAAGGCGGACAGGGCCGCGTCCTCTTCCTTGATTTTGGCGGACAGCTCCTTCATCCGCGCCATCAGCCCGGCCACGTCTCCCCCTTCCTTTTTCAACTGGGGAATCTGCTTGGAAGCGGCGTTTTGCTCCGCTTTGAGAGCCTCGGTCTGGCCCGTCAGTCGGCGGCGTTCTGCGTCGATTTCCAGGATCTCGTCCACGGTGGCGTCCAGATCCATCTCCCGCTTGCGAATAGCGTCCTTGACCTGCTGGGGATCGCTGCGGATAAGTTTGATGTCCAACATAGCTGTTACCGTCCTTTATGCCTTAAAATTCCTGATTTCCTGTTTGCCTGAGATTCACAGTTCGCTGCGGCCCTCCAGAGAGCGGCGCAGGGTGATCTCGTCGGCGTATTCCAAATCGCCGCCTACGGGAATGCCGTAAGCCAGGCGGGTGACCTTCACATCAAAAGGTTTGAGCAGCTTGGAAATATACATGGCCGTGGCTTCCCCCTCCACGGTGGGGTTGGTGGCCATGATAACCTCCTGCACATCCTCCGACGCGATACGGGTCAGCAGCTGCTTGATACGCAGCTGGTCCGGCCCCACCCCGTCCATGGGGGAGATGGTACCGTGAAGCACGTGATAGGTGCCGGTGTATTCCCGGGTGCGCTCAAAAGCCATCACATCCCGGGGATCCTCCACTACGCAGATGACCCCTTTATCCCGGTTATCCGCCCGGCAGATGGGACAGAGTTCCTGATCCGTGAGATTATGACAGACGCTGCATTCGTGAATCTTGTCCCGCGCCTCGGTAATGGCGCCCACAAAATCTCTGGCCGCAGCGTCCCCGATGTTCAGCAGATAATAGGCCAGCCGCTGAGCGGATTTGTGGCCGATGCCCGGCAGCCGCTCCAGCTGCTCCACCAGACGCGCCAGCGGCGCCACCGTGTAGGCCATGGTAACCTTTTCCTTTCAGGGGTCCAATATCGCTCTGCCCCGGGGCAGAGCGAACCCGCTTTGAAATCGCTTCCGCCAGATCAGAACATTCCGGGAATATTCATGCCGCCGGTGACCTTGCCCATCTCCGCTTCGGAGGTATCTACCGCCTGACGGATGGCTTCGTTCACCGCTGCCATCACCAGGTCGGCCAGCATTTCCACGTCCTCGGGGTCCACCACTTCCGGCTTGATCTCCAGGCTCTTCACCATATGCTTGCCGTCCACCACCGCGGTGACGGCGCCGCCGCCGGCGGCGGCGGTATATTCCCGGGCGTCCAGTTCTTCCTGCAGCCGGGCCATATCCTCCTGCATCTTCTGGGCCTGCTTGATCATGCTCTGCATATTGCCGGCGCCACCGCCGCCGTATCCTTGGGGTAATCTCGCTTTCATTGTTATCCAACCACGCTTTCCTCAGTATCTCGGCTTATCGCTATATCCAACGGCGCCCGGCCGTTTTCATCTTTTGGGGAACCGTCATTCCTTTACGGTAATATCCACACCCAACTCCCGGCTGCTGCGGATGAAGGCGGCCAGGGGGTCGTCCTGCGGTACAGGGGCCGGCGCTGCCTTGCGAATCCCAATGCGGCAGGGACGGCCGGTAACCGCCCGGATGGCGGTGATCAAAGCCGCTTTATTGCCGTCCCGGGTCACCAGGGAGCGGAACATCTCATTGGGGGCGCTGATAAGCACCATATCCCCCCGCACCGCCGCCGTAGACCCCAGCAGCACCCCGTACAGAGGAGGACAGGAAGCGGACAGATTGTCCAGTACATCGTTCCAGCGGTCCATAGGCTGCTCGCCGCCGGCTTCTTCTGCTGTCGTTTCTCTTTCAGACGGCGGCGGATTGTCCGCCCAGGGCGGAGGCGGCGCATCCTCGGCAGAGGAAACAGCCGGTGCGGCCTGAGCCGCCGGCGACGAAGCCGGAGCAGGCGCCGCAGGCGACAACGCCTGTCCGGAACGGACTGCATCTTCCAGAGATTTCAGCCGACGCAGCATGCTTTCCGGGCTGACATCCAGTTCGGGGGTACAGAGTTTGAGCACCGCCATTTCCATCTCCACCCGGCGGGAAACGCCGCCCCGCAGCCGATCCAACGACTGCTGCAGCACATCCATGCAGTGAAGAATGGCCGGCAGGGTAAAGGCTTCCGCCTCCTGCCGCATCCGTTGAATCTCCGCCGGGGGGGCCACGATCAGCTCCTCCGCCTTTTCCACGCTTTTGACGATCATCAGACCCCGGAAATAATCGATCAATTCGGCGCACAGCCGTTCCATATCCTTGGAAGCGTTGTACAGCCGGTCAATCAGCGCCAGCCCCGCGCCGCCGTTTTCAGCGCGGACGGCGGCCGTCAGCTCGTGCAGATATTCCCGGCCCACCATGCCGGTGGCCTCCGCCACCACATCGGCAGTGATCTCCCGGGAACGGGCGGCGCACTGATCCAGCAGGGAAAGAGCGTCCCGCAGGGCGCCGTCCGCCAGCCGGGCGAGCAACATAGCCGCTTCGTCGGTGATGGTGAAATTTTCCCCTTGGGCCACCACTCGGATGCGGGCCATAATGTCCTCCGGCTGAATCCGGCCGAAGTCAAACCGCTGGCAGCGGGAAAGGATGGTGGCGGGCAGCTTATGCACCTCGGTGGTGGCTAAAATGAAAATTACATGGGAAGGGGGTTCCTCCAGGGTTTTCAGCAGAGCGTTGAAGGCCCCGGCGGAAAGCATATGCACCTCGTCGATGATATATACCCGGAATTTTGCCACAGAAGGCGTAAAGTTGACTTCCTCCCGCAGATCCCGGATATTGTCCACACCATTGTTGGAGGCGGCGTCGATCTCCACCACATCCATGATGGAACCCGCGTCAATCCCCCGGCAGACCTCACACTCGTTGCAGGGATCCCCGTCCACAGGATGCAGGCAGTTGACCGCCTTAGCCAGGATTTTGGCGCAGGTGGTCTTGCCGGTGCCCCGGGAACCGGTGAACAGATAGGCGTGGGCCAGCCGGTTGGTGCGCAGCTCGTTTTTCAGCGCGGTGGTCACCTGATCCTGGCCGAAAACATCGGCAAAGGACCTGGGCCGCCATTTGCGGTAAAGCACCTGATACAAGGTTGTCCCACCTTTCATGAAAAATCGCAGCTTTCGCGTCCCTTTATAAAGCAGGATACGCAAACAGGACGCCGCATCCCCTCGGGCATACGGACGGACAGGTTACCTGCGGCGCACGGTAGCAACCGCTTAATGCTGCTCGGTTCCCCGCCTGACATGGTTCACGGCGCACCGTCGCACAGGACCCGCCCGCCCGTATGCCCCAAAGCATGCGGCGCTTCTATGGGATTGCCGGAACTCCTTCCGGGTTTGCCCAGACATATAGTATACAGTATTCCCCGGGAAAAAGCAAGATTTTCCCGAAAATCCTTTAGAAAGATCCCCTTCCTTCAAATCCGGCGAAAAAAGGGGAAACACACCAAAAAATGGGGTGCGCTTTGCGGCTGGATACGACTCGTTCCCCTTGACAAATCCCTAGCCGCATGATACATTAACTGTACTATGTCAATTAATACAGTTGTGTATCCTAGCACGGAAGGAGGCGTATGCAGCCATGTTTATGATTGATCCCATGTCCCGACAGCCGGTTTATGAGCAGATCATCCGGCAGATGGAGCGGTTTATCCTCTCTGGCATGCTGGCCCCGGGAGATCAGCTGCCCAGCGTCCGCAGCCTGTCTATGGAACTATCCATCAACCCCAACACCATTCAAAAGGCCTATTCCGAAATGGACCTGCGGGGTATCATCTATTCCGTTCCCGGCCGGGGATGCTTCGTGTCGGAAAACGCCGCCGCTCTGCTGGGGGAGTATAAACGCACCCAGCTGCGCACCCTGTCCCAGCTGACCCAGGAGCTGGCCATGGCGGGCATTCCCCAAGAGGATGTGAACAGGTGTGTGGAAGAGGCGTACCATCAAGCGAAAAAGGAAAGGGTGGATAGGTCATGATTAAAGCTACCAACGTGACAAAAAAATTTCAGGACTTCACGGCGCTTTATGAACTCAGCTGCACCATTCCCAAAGGCTGCATCTACGGCATGGTTGGCTCCAATGGCGCCGGAAAATCCACTTTTCTTCGCCTGCTGGCGGGAGTATACCGGCCGGACGGCGGCGCCATCACCATCGACGACGAGCCGGTATACGAAAATCCAGGCGTGAAAAAACGGATTGCCTATGTGCCGGATGAGCTGTATTTTCTGCCCGCCTCCAACATCCGTCGCATGGCCGCCCTGTACCAGGCGGCTTATCCGGATTTCGACCGGCAGCGGTTCGATTCCCTGATGAGCATCTTCCGACTGAGTATCTCCAAATCCCTGAACACCTTTTCCAAGGGCATGCGGCGCCAGGCGGCCACCATCCTCGCCATCTCCTGCCGGCCGGATTATATCTTTTTTGACGAGACCTTCGACGGCCTGGATCCGGTGATGCGCAATCTGGTGAAAAGCATGATCTGCCAGGACGTACTGGAACGGGGAGCTACCGCCATCATCACCTCCCATTCCCTGCGGGAGCTGGAGGATACCTGTGACCAGCTGGCTCTGCTGCATCAGGGAGGCATTGTGCTGGAAAGCGATATTCAGGATCTGAAAACCTCTCTCTTCAAGGTCCAGATTGCCTTCCCCTGCGAATATGACCGGGATTTCTTCCGGGATATCGACATCGTCCACTTTGCCAAGCGGGGCTCGGTTGCCAATCTCATTGTCCGGGGAGACCGGGAGGAGACCGCCGCCAAGCTGCGGCTGATGCAGCCCAGCGTCCTGGATATCCTGCCGTTGACGCTGGAAGAAGTGTTCACCTATGAGATGGAAGCGCTGGGGTATGCCTTTGGCGACCTTCTGCCGCAGTAAGGGAGGGAGAACCGATGAAAAAACGCTTTTTCGACGTGGGCCTCTATCTGGACGGTCTGCGGCAGTTGAAAATTGTGGGCGTGATGCTGTTTGTCATCCTGGAGCTGGAAGCCATCCTGATTCCCTTGGGTCAGTACATCGCCATCCTGCAGAGACTGGAATACTCCCCTTCCACCGTCTACAATATGGGTGTGGTCAACTTCCTGCAGATGCATCCGCTGCTGGTGCTGACCTTCACGGTTTTCGCACCGGTAATGATGCTTTACCTCTTCTCCTTCCTGAATAAGCGCAACAGCAGCGATTTCTATCACTCCCTGCCCAACACCCGTCTTTCCCTTTTCTTCAGCTTTTTCGCAGCGGTAATGACCTGGGTGATCGCCGCTTCCGTCATTTCTTCCCTGACCGCGGTAGCCGGTCATCTGTTGCTCTCCCAGTACTGTTCGGTGAACTTCACCAGCGTATGGGTGATGCTCTTCAACATGCTGGCGGCCTCCCTTTTTACGGCGGCGGCGGTGGGAATTGCCATGTGCATCTCGGGCACGGTTTTCACCAACCTGGTGGTCTCTCTGCTGCTGATCTTCATGCCCCGGGTGCTGATTCTGATCTTTACCTCCTATCTCAGCAGCGTGCTCAGTATCTTGTCTCCGGAGCATTTCATCCCCCCGCTGGACGGCCAGTACAATGTCGCCACCAACCTGGTGCTGGGATTGTTCACCGGCAGTGCGGAGCAAAGCTTCACCTTCTTCACCGGCGGGCTGTATACCTTGGGCCTGGGTTTGTTGTACACGGTATTTGCCGCCCTGCTTTTCCGGGCGCGGAAAAGCGAGTCTGCGGGGCAGTCGGCCCCCAACCGGGTGCTGCAGACAGTTTATCGCTGTCTGATCGCTATGCTTGTCTGCCTGGTTCCCTGCACCGCGATTGTGGCGAATGTGATCAATCATGAGAGCCCTTCTGGCGAGGATGTCTTTGTCTACCTGGTATTTTACATCGGCGCCGTGCTGCTGTATTTCATTTACGAAATCATCACCACCCGAAAATGGCGCAACCTGCTGCGTTCCGTGCCGGCGCTGGGGGTGCTGGCACTGTGCAACCTGGCCTTTATCGGCGGCGTGCTGGGCGCCTATAACTCGGTGCTCAGCTTCCATCCCGGCAAAGATGATATCGAGTATGTCCGCCTGCTGGGCACGGAAGGCTCTTCCTCCAACAATTACTTTAGCCTCAAGGTTGCCGACGCCCGACTGGACGATCCCGTCATCCGAGAGGTCATTGCCAACCGCCTGCAAGTTCAGACCGAACAGCTGCGCAAGAATCCCGGCAGCCGGAACTGGTATTATGACGGGATGATAAACGGCGGCAACGCCTATCAAACCGTGGCTATCCGCACCGGAATGCGCACCGTTTACCGGCGGCTGAACCTGACCACCGAGGACAACCGCCTCATAGGCCAGAGCTTCGCCAACAACGAAGAGGTCCGCACCGCCTACACCACCCTCCCCCAGCTGGGAAAAAACGCCACCAACGTGGGGGTTTCCAATCTGTCCGGCGCCCAAGCGGAGGAGGTTTACAAGGTTTTCCTGGAGGAAGCCGCCGCTATGGATTTCGCCGATTGGTACCTTTATCTGCAGACATACGGCCAGGCCGGAGCCGGTCACTACGGATACTATGAGTACACGGACGACCGGGCTCCCGCAACCCTGCGAGTCAGCACCAGCATCGGCACCTCCTCCGCTTATCTGAATCTGCCGCTGACCTCTCAATTTCCCCGTTCGGTGAATCTATTTCTGCAATATGCCAATCCACCCGGCAATATCCCCGTGCTGCTTCAGCGTCTCGCCGAGCGGAACTGGCGGATGAACGACAGCATACAGCTCCGTTTCTACGATATACCGAAAGATGTTACCGGCGGTAACAGTGAATTCTATCTTTCCGGCAGCGACCTATTCGACCGGCAGGAGAAAGTTAAAGCGCTGGCGGAGGCACTGCTGAACTATGCCGATGAGCCGGTGACCATCGATAAGCCTTTGATGTATATCACGCTTTATCTCACCGAAAGTTCCCGGGATCACGACGTCTATGCCGGCAGCTATGAGGGATGGGTCAATGTTCCTGAAGACGCTCTTCCCCTGTTGCGAGACTTTCTGAACATCTATCAGGATTCCAACGGATTTGAAACAGATGAGCCTCAGCCAACCTTTACCACCGTCCCCGACTGACGGGAATCCGCCTCCTTCTGTTGCTTATCCACACAGCAATCCCCGCCGTATATTTGCGGCTGGGGATTGCTGTGTGATACGGCAGCGACGGATGCAAATAAGAGAGGCAGGGCGGCGCAGACGGTAAAAACCGTCCATACGCCGCCCTGCCTCTTATATGTTGCGCCAAGGAATCTCTTGCCGATGCGCCGCCCTTATTGCCCGATGGAACTGCGGTTCAGCGGATATCAAAATCCTCCACCATCGGCCGAACTTTCCGCCGCGCCCGCAGCCTTACGCAGAAAAATGCGCAGAAGGCGGACAGCGCCAGCAGCATCCAAGGCATCCATTTTTGCATACAGATCAAGTCCTTTCCACTTTCACTTCCCGACATGTCGTGGCAAAGTCTGCTCCGTTCGAGAACCCTTTCCATCGGATTCTTTCACTTTGCTCCCTTGTCTACACAAGACACGCGGCAGCCGCGGCCACCTTTTTGCGGGTTACGAGTATTCAAAATTATCCATCAAAACCAAAAACATCTTTTTTGCAGTACCCATTCCAATGCTTACACCGCTTTATACAGAGCCGCGCCCAGCACAGCCAGCATCACAAGCCCCAACACCGTCACCCCGGCCAGGGGATTGGAGGCCGTCACCGGGGCCGCCGCTTCCTGTTCGGCGGGAACCGCCAGCCGGACCGGCGCCTGATGAATGCCGCCCTCCACCGATTCCGGCGCAGGATCCAGCTCACCATAGGTATAATCCACCGGTTCCGTATAGGTGAATACCCGCACCTCCTGGCCATCACTGTCCGTGCAGGTGGTCCAGTACCCACCCTGATCGGCACAGACGGCCATGGTGAAAGCGCTGAAAATCAGCAACGCGGTCATAATCAATATTTTTCTGCCAAAACGCCTTTTTTTCATCACAACTCATCCTTTCCAATCAGTCTGTAGGACTCTTTCCCCGGCCTTGTATTTATTTTATCGCACCCCGCCGGGGAAAACCACCTGTTTTGGTTACAATTGGATTACACTTTTGCAAACAATGGCCCGATTGGTTACAGTCCTGTTATTTTTCCGGATTTGGGGGTCTTTTCCGACTCTTTTCAACCCTGTTCCGCAAATTCGCTCTAAAGAGATGGTTGTATCTCTGTCGTTTTTGTTATATAATAAAGTGCTGTATACTATATTCTTAAGAAATAAAAGGAACGACCGCGTCATGAAACGGGCCTATCTGGATAACAGCGCCACCACCCCCGTGTGCCGTCAGGCGGCGGACAAGGCGTATGAAATGATGACGGCATGTTGGGGCAACCCCTCCTCCCTCCACACCGCCGGCTTTGAAGCGGAGCAGGAGCTGGAAGCCGCTCGCCGGACAGTGGCCGGGCTGCTAGGGGCGGCTCCCGAGACGATCACCTTTACCTCCGGCGGCACGGAGGCCAACAATCTGGCGGTTTTCGGCGCTGCCGCTGCAAAAAAACGGGCGGGACGGCATATCATCACCACGGCGATGGAACACCCCTCGGTGGCCGCCGCTTGCGGCGCGCTGGAAAAGGAGGGCTGGGAGATCACCCGGCTGACTCCCGACGCCAGCGGCTGCGTATCTGCCGCCGCCCTGGAAGCGGCGCTGCGGCCGGATACGGTGCTGGTGAGCATGATGATGGTCAATAACGAAACCGGCGCCATTTTCCCGGTGGAGGAGGCGGCGCCGCTGATTCGGCGGCTGGCTCCCGGCGCTCTGCTCCACTGCGACGCGGTGCAGGCCTTCGGCAAGCTGCCCATCCGAACATCCCGGCTGGATGTGGATATGCTGACTGTCAGCGGTCACAAAATCCATGCCCCCAAGGGCTGCGGCGCCCTGTATGTGAAGAAAGGCGTGCGCATCCTGCCCCGTGCCTTTGGCGGCGGGCAGGAAAAAGGGCTGCGGCCCGGCACCGAAGCCACCCCTGCCATCGCGGCTTTCGGAGCGGCGGCGGACGCGGTTCCCGACCTGAACGCTCAGCGCATCCGGTTTGAAAGCCTGATGGATCGGCTGCTGGCCGGGCTGAAAAAGCAGGGGGGAATCATCGTTCATCGCCCAGCCCGCCACGCGCCCTATATTCTGAACCTGTCGGTGCCGGGAATCCGCAGCGAAACACTGCTGCATTTTCTCGCTCAGCGGGAAATCTACGTCTCCAGCGGTTCCGCCTGTTCCCGGGGCAAAAGCAGTCCGGTACTGGCAGCGCTGGGCCTCCCCTCCGCCGAAATCGATTCAGCGGTACGGGTGAGTTTTTCGAGGGATAACGACGAGGAGGATATCGACCGTTTTCTGACCGGACTGGAGGAGGCGCGCACCTCCCTGGCCCGCCGGTAATCGCGGCCTTGCCGCCGCAAAAGGAGGTCCCTATGAACGACAATAACAACCCGCGGAGCCCGGAAGAGGAGATCCGCCGCATCATTGAAAAATATGGTTCCATGGAAGTCAGTGAGGAATGGGCGCAGACGGAAGAACCGGTAGCTCCGGCTGACACGGACACTGCCGCCGCTTCTGCCGACGATGAGCCCGCCGCCCTCTCCAGCGCGGAGGAATTTCCGTTGGTGATGCCGGTGGAGGAAGAGGATGCGCCTGGAAAAAGACGTAAACCCAAACGGACGCCGGGGCAGGTTCTGCTGTCCATGGTGGAAGCTGTAATTCCTCATGTGGGAGACGGCGCGCTGGAAGTGCTGCGCAAATGCGTGTTCATGCTGGCTCTGCTGACTTTGGTGGGGTCTCTGTCCTATCTGACCAATGATCTGATGATTCTGCCTGCCGCCGCCCGGGATTTGTATGCCCAGACACAAAACAAATACAATCCGGATTCGCCGGTACCCCTGCCCCCGGAGCTGGAGGATTTTGATTTTCTTCCCGGCATGGACGATTCCTTCAAGCTGCTGTATACGGAGAATACCGATCTGCGGGGCTTTATCTCCTATACATCCAACAAAGCCAACGATTTTCTCAAGATCAATCTGCCCATCGTCAAGGGTATCGACAACGCCTATTATCTGGAACACGATTTTCATAAATCCCCCACTAAGTTCGGCTGTCTCTTTTTCGATATGCGCAACACCATCGAAACGCCGGAGGACTACAACAAATCCCTGATCATCTACGGCCACAATATGGCTTCCGGGGATATGTTCGCAGGGCTGAATAAGTTCATCGGCAGCCTCTCCAATGTGCGCAGCGCCCCCCTGATCACCATGAACACCCTTTTTGAAAAAGCCCAGTATAAGGTGTTCGCCATGGCGGTGATGGACGAAAGCGAAAACGCGCCCTCCCGCTATTATTACACCCGGACGGATTTTGGAAACGACAAGGATTTTCTCACCTACATCGATGAGATCCGCGCCCGTTCCCTTTGGGATTACGAACAGGTGGTGGATGTGAACGCCGACGACGAAATTCTGATTCTTTCCACCTGCACGGTAAAAAGCGCCGTTCACTTTGACGACGGCCGTCTGGCGGTATTCGCTCGTAAGGTGCGTCCCGGAGAAAGCGCCGATGTGGCGGTCAATAAAATCAAAGCCAACGACGATGTGATTATGCCGCTGGCCTGGTATCTGAATCAGAATATCGATCCTCATCCTTACTATACCGAAAATGGTTATGAGATTCCCTCCACGTCCGGCACTGCAGGGAATTCTTCTTCCTCCGGTCAGGCCACAGGATCCCAAACGCCTGACCCCGGCCCCACAACTCCTCCTCCCACCAGCGGTGATGAACCCGCTCCCACCCAGCCGGGCCCGGAACCCACCAAACCCACCAAGCCCGGACCGGATTCCAGCACCCAGCCGCCGGATCCCACCAAGTCCACGGATAACGGCGACACCACCGAGTCCACCGCCGAGCCTGAACCCACGAATCCGACAGACCCCGACGATCCTACGGGCACCACCGAACCGACGGAGCCTACTGAGCCTGCCGATCCGTCGAATCCCGACGAGCCGGGAAATGAGACGGAGCCCAATCAGCCGGTGGAGGGAGACCCCACCGAGGCCGATCCGGTGGATTCACCTTCCGCCGAATGAAAATCTATCGGATAACTGACTAAAAGGAACGAATGCCATGACAACCGCCTCTCACGAGATTTTGTTGATCAAAAACGGCGAACTGGCCCTGAAGGGCCTGAACCGCGGCACCTTTGAAAATGTGCTGCTGAAAAACCTGCGCCGCCGGCTGGCCCCGCTGGGAAGCTTTCGGCTGCAGAAGGCCCAGTCCACCATCTATATTCAGCCAGAAAATCCCGAGGCCGATCTGGATGAGGCCTGTGACCGGATCTCCCGTGTATTCGGTATATCCGCCTTTTCCCGGGCCAGAGTGGTGGAAAAGGAGATGGATGCCATTCGGGAAGGAGCGGCGGATTATCTTCAGCCTGCCCTGGCCGGCGTACGCACCTTTAAGGTGGAGGCCCGGCGCAGTGACAAAACCTTTCCCCTAACCTCTCCCCAGATTTGCGAAGAGGTAGGCGGCTATCTGCTGGAGCGGTACCCCCATCTGTCGGTGGATGTCCACCATCCGGAGCTGGTGGTTTGGGTGGAAATCCGGGATTTCGGCGCCTATATCCACGGTGCCCAGCTGCCTGGGGCCGGTGGTATGCCGGTGGGCACCGGCGGCCGGGCCGCCCTGCTGATTTCCGGCGGCATTGATTCTCCTGTCGCGGCTTATATGATGGCCAAGCGCGGAATTGAACTCACCGCCGTCCACTTCGCCTCCCCGCCCTATACCAGCGAACGCGCGGAACAAAAGGTGATCTCCCTGCTGGAACAGGTGGGGACCTATGCCGGGCGGATGGAACTGAATATCGTGCCCTTTACCCATATCCAGGAGGAAATCCGCCGGTGCTGTCCGGAGGAACTGTTCACCTTGATTATGCGTCGGTTTATGATGCGTCTTTCCACCGCCGTGGCGCGCTCCGCCGACTGCGGGGCGCTGATCACCGGCGAGAGCGTGGGTCAGGTGGCGAGCCAGACCATTCCGGCCATTGCCTGCACCGATGCTGTGGCCGGCCTGCCAGTTTTTCGCCCGCTGATCGGTATGGACAAGGAAGAAATCATCGCCATCGCCCGCCGCATCGGCACCTTTGACATTTCCATTCAGCCCTATGAGGACTGCTGCACCGTGTTCACTCCCCGTCATCCCCGTACCCGGCCTAAACTGGCCCAGGTGGAGGCGGCGGAGGCTGAACTGGATGCAGATGTCCTGATCGATGAAGCGCTGGCCGGCATTCGCCGCCGCATCATCTGATCTTATCACCGAACCGAACACTGCGAATGCCGCGTAACGCGTTATTTAAGGGGTAATTATGAACGCTGAAATCATCTCTGTCGGAACAGAATTGCTGCTGGGCGACATTCTCAACGAGGACAGCCGCTTCCTGTCTCAGGAACTGGCCGCCTACGGCATCCAGCTGCTGTATCAGTCCACGGTGGGGGACAACGTCACCCGCCTGGGAGAGATGCTGTCTTTAGCCATGGGCCGCAGCGATCTGATTATCCTTACCGGCGGCCTGGGACCAACCCCGGATGACGTCACCCGGGAAACGGTGGCCGATGCGTTGAGCCTGCCGCTGGAGCTGCATGAAGACAGCTGGCGGCGTATTCAGGAATACTTCCGCATCACCGGCCGGGAGATGGCCGTCAACAATCAGAAGCAAGCCATGCTTCCCCGTGGAAGCGTGGTTTTCCCCAATGATCATGGCACCGCCCCCGGCTGCGCGGTGGAGCGGTACGGCCAGAGCATTATCATGCTGCCCGGCCCTCCCCGGGAATTGATCCCCATGTTCAACGACTACGTGGGGCCTTATCTGTCCAAATTCTCCGGCGGCACCATCTTTTCCCGAACAGTAGGGGTTTTCGGCCTGCCGGAATCCGCCGTGGCCGAACGCCTGGCAGATCTGCTGTCGGGTGCCAATCCAACTGTGGCCCCTTATGTCAAGGAGGGAGAAGTCAACCTGCGTGTCACCGCCCGGGCCGCTGATTTAAACGCGGCGCAGGCGATGTGCGCCCCAGTGGTGGAGGAAATTCGCCGGCGGCTGGGCGTCAACGTTTACGGGGTGGACGCCGGCAGCCTGCAGAAAACCGTGGTCTCCCTGCTCAGGCAAAAGGGGCTGAAAATCGCCACCGCCGAATCCTGTACCGCCGGGCTGCTCTCCGGCAGAATTACGGAGATCCCCGGTGCTTCTTCCGTATTTGAATGCGGTATCGCGGCTTATTCTTGGGAGATGAAGCGGGACATTCTGGGAGTGCCGGGAGAACTGCTGGAACAGTACGGTGCGGTCAGCGCACCGGTAGCCGGAGCCATGGCTTCGGGTGCCCGCCGGGCGGGCAAATCCGCTTTGGGCGTGGCCATCACTGGCGAGGCCGGCCCGGAATCCGGCGAAGGACAGCCGGTGGGCACGGTTTTCATCGCCTTGGCGGATGAAAAGCGGGTATGGGTGAAAAAAATCGTGGCGGCCGCCGGCAATCAGGATCGGGAATACATCCGCTCCATCGCCGTCGCCAACGCGCTGGATTTGGTTCGTCGCTATCTGGAGGCCATGCCGGCTGTAATGGCTGGCGGAGAACTGTTGTCGGAACCCTCTCCACCGCCGGTGGCAGCCATCCCTGAAGCTCCCCGCAAAAAGCGTTCCCGTCCCCGGATCGCGGCCATTCTTCCGTGGAAAGGGGACGGCAAGGCGGAAGTGTTCCGCAAATGCGGCGTGCTACTGGCCATTGTGCTGCTGCTGACAGCGGCGGTGCTGGCCGCTTATACCTTCTGGCTGGAGCCTACCCTCAACCAAAACACCTATCAAGGTATCCAGAACGAATATTGGAACAGCAGCGGCACCAGCCTCCCCGAGGGCGCGCCGGAAGGGATGCTGACCCAGTTCTCCACCCTTTACAGCCGAAACAGCGATGTGCGGGGCTGGGTGCGAATCGAGGGCACCGGAATCGATTATCCGGTGGTCCAGTCTCAAAACGGCAGCGTGGATTATTCGACCCACAACTTTGACCGGCAGTATTCCCTCTACGGTGTCCCCTATTTTGATGAACGGAACGCCTTCTTCACTGCTCAGTCGGTGAATCGTTCTTTGGTAATTTATGGGAACAACACCGGCAACGGGCAGATGTTCTCCAGCCTGACGGAGTACAGCAGCCTGGCTTATCTGCAACAGCATCCTCTGATTGAGATGAACACCATCTACCGCAATGCCAAATGGAAGATATTCGCGGTGCTGTACGTGGGTGATCCCATGGTGAATCAGTTCGATTTTACCCGAACCGATTTTGAGGATGAAACGGATTTCCTGGAATTCGGCTATGAGCTGCAAAAACGTTCCCTCTTCACCGTGCCGGAGGATCAGGTGGATCTGTACGACGGCGACTCCCTGCTGCTGCTCACCACCGATGCCACCCGGGTGGCCGGCTTTGACGGAGCACGGATTGTGGTAGCCGCCCGGATGCTGCGCAGCGGCGAATCCGAAGCGACGGACTACAGCGGCGCCAGGGAAAACGATCGGGTGCTGATGCCCCAGGAATGGACGGATCAGCAGACGCCGGAAACCCTCCCCGGCCGCACTGAATCCGCTACCGCAGTGGCCTCCGTCCCCACGCAGCCGGGAGAACCCACCAGCCCGCCGAATGAATCCACTCCCCAGACGGAATCCACCGCTTCCGGGGAAAGCACGGGATCGGAGACCGAATCCGGGGCACAATCCTCCGTCTCCACCTCTTCCTCCGCATCCTCGCAGACAACGCCTCCCACCTCCCCGGAATCCTCCGCTCCAACTACGGAGAAACCCACCACCTCCGCCACCACAACGGTGCCCACCACTTCCACAACCACCGCACCGCCCACTTCCCGTCCCACCGAGCCGGAGCCTACTCAGCCCGAACCGGGCCCGATACCGGCCAAGCCCTCGGTGACACTGGTGGATGGCAGCTTTCCGGAAGCAGATTTTATGGCATTTTTCCGACTCAAGGACACCAACACCGGCACAGTTTATCTGCCCACCACCAAGGAAGAACTGCAGGACGCGGTGGCACGGGTGGTCTATTATGAGATGAACCGTTCCCAGTTCTTCGGCAAGGATGGGACCAACACGGAGGCCTTCAAGGCCCAAGCCATCGCCTCCTATACCTACATCCTGCATTATTGTTCCGGCGGCAATACATATCCCCTGGCTTTAAGAAGCGCCTTTGACAAGAACTCCGGCGAGGGCAAAAAGATCTACGACGCGGTGGGAGAGGTGCTGGGCTACAAAATGCTGGATACCTCTTATACCTCTCGAAACGACATTAAAAAGATGCCCATTGACAGCATGTACAGCGCTATGAACTGCGGCGTCAGCTCTTCCAGCCAATACACCTTCGTTTCTGCTCTTCCCTATCTGCAAAGCGTCTCCAGCCCCTATGATACTGAGGAAAACATCTTGGAATTTTCCGGCGGCAGCGATCATCTGATCTCCACCACCAAGGTGAAATTTTCCGATCTGAAGAATCAGCTGGAAAAAAATCTTGGGAGCGTGACCTTCTCCGGCACCGGACCTTACGACTCCCCCATGTATCCTGTCAAATGGGACGGCGGCGAGGGCCGGTATGTGCAGGAGATTAACGCGGTCTGCAACGGCAGACCGGTAAAAGGCAAGGCGATTCGGGATGCCTGCAACAACTTGGGAATCAAGATGCGCTCCCACAGCTTTCAGATCACCGGCTATGACCCGGAAACCGACATGATTACCATGGAGGTCTACGGCAACGGCCACGGCGTGGGTATGAGCCAGTATGGGGCGGTGGGATTTGCCATTAAAGGCGGCTGGAATTATGCCCAGATCCTCGCCCATTATTATTCCCTGACTCCCGGCTCCAAATATAAGTTGGTTAAGCCGGTATGGTAATCCCCCCTGCATTGCTAGCAAACGCATAGATAATTGCCGGCACCGATTCGACAAAAATCGTCTGTAATCGAGGCTATCCAGTCAATATGAATAAACGGAAGGCATCGGGTCCGCAGACGTGGCTCCGATGCCTTCCGTTGTTTATCGATTTCTTATCCTTCTACAGCCAATTCTTTCGTGCACACCACGGGCTTATCCAGCAGAATATCCGCTTGGGCATAAGCGGCTGGGATCGTCATCCCGTCGGCTGTGACCACAGGCTTTGATTTCTGCGGCAGAAAGGGCAGCCGGATGGAATGCAGTTCCAGACGGCCCTCCTGTATCCGGATGCGGACGCCCTGCTTGGTTGCCTCCATCCTTCCCCAGGCGGTGCCCACGCTCCATATGCAGGAGAAGGCTCCGTCCTGCCACAGCAGGGGATCAAACCCGATGCGTTTGTGGGGTAGATCAAAAGAGAATCCGCTGATAATTGGAATCAAGGAATAACTAGCCATGGACCGGGCGTAGTTGCAGCCGCATTCGATCTCGTTCCAGGGACTGCGGAACTCGCCGGTATACCGCTCCCGCACGGCGCGGATGACCTGCATCCCCTCTTGTATCATACCGTTGCGGATCATTTGAGCGCCCACCTGATACTCAAACCCATGCATCGTTTCTTCCGCGTAGGGGATGGGACTGAAGGGCTGATAGGCTCCCTCCGGATAGGAGCAGATAATGGTGCCGCCCTCGTCGTTCAGAGCAAAAATCCGGCAGGGGTTGGGGAAATCCCGCATACAGGAAATGTAGTTGTACTTGAAAATATGCTCCAAAGCGGTTTTCAGATGATCCCGGTTAAAGATATCCCCCAAGCCGCTGAGGTCGGCGTGCCACTGCGCCAGTACCTGATCGATCTCACAGCCCTCGCCGATCTGGTACTTGATTTCCTTACGCTCTTCATTCCAGTATATCTGCACTGCGTCGCCGGTATCCAGGGAACAGTTCCGGTATCTCTCCACCAGCGTCTCGTCCTTTAAATCCAGCTTGTGAAAATAGTACCGGCCGTTGAATAGTTCCTGCTCACAATAAGCCTGACCTTTTTCCAACAGCTCCCGATATTCCGCCGCCTTATCCGGTTCCCCCAGATACTCCGCCATCTCCGCCGCCGCTTTTAGGGCAGCCATATAAAAGCCCTGCAACCAGGAGCTGGGACCGAACAGCTCCATATCCAGGGTATGATGCTGCCGTCCCTCCAGTACGCCGTCCTTGTTCCGATCCCAGCCATCCTCGTTATCCGGGCTCCAGGCGTATTCCAGGGTCTTGCGGATCGAAGGCCACCATGTTTTCAGCCACTGATCGTCCCCGCTAAACTTCCAATCAAAATAGGATTTGAGAACACCTGCCATCTGGCCGTCTACACAGGCCCGATACTGAACCCGCTCCCTGCCCAGCGGCAGATTCATCCGGAAGGTCAGCATACCGTTGTCAAACACGCTGTAGGTGTATTCGTTTTCGCGTATGGAGCGGTCCAGCGCCGGAAAGAGATAAGGCACGGCGTAAGCGTAAGCCCACACATGGGAACAGGTGCCGGAGCAGGCTCCTTCTGTCTGAAAGGCTCCTTCCCAGCCGTATAGGGACCCGTTTTCCAGTCGCAGCACCACCGAAGATTTCAGAGAAGCCAGGTTGGCTGACGCCGCTTCGATCACCTCATCGGGCAGGGTGGAGGAAAACAGCGCCTGATGGAAGGCCTCGGTCCGGCTGTACAAGCAGTCCCAGTTTTCCAGGCTGTAAACGGCGCTGTGCACCGCATCCCGGAACAGCTTGGTGTAGTAATTTTTCCAGGTTTTGTCCTTTCCCTCCGGGGTTTTATCCGGATCCCAGTAATTGCAGCAATTGGGGAAATTCCAGGATATGACGAAGCGGAACCGGGCGGTCTCCCCCTTCTGCAGGGTTTTGGCGACCTGGAGGGTGGCGTGATCCCAATATCCCTCTTCATAGCGCCGCTCCGGCAGAGGGCCGGATTGAGTAAACTCCTGCCAGTAGGTTCTGGCGGGATCATACCAACCGCTGTGCACCCAATACTCCTGGATATGGACATCGTCCGCCAATCCGCCGTCAGCGGCCATTGCCAGTTCGCCGTACGCGGGATCATCCTCCGGGATAGGCCCCTGATACAGGTGCACACCCTTCCATTGATCCTGCGTAAAAGCGCGGTTGAAGCATTTGTCAAACATATTGCGCACAGTCAGCGCCGCGGTAAAGGTCACCGCCTCCTCCAGGGGATTGGTGATCTCAATCTCAAAAAAGGCCGCGGGTATGCTGGATGCATCTTCATCCAAGGGGATCAGCGGATTGAAGGCGGTCATGGCAACCGGCGCTGGAAAATGCTTATCGGTAAAGGTCAGCCGGGCAAAGGGAAATTCCCCGCAGAAATCGCAATGTTCAAAATGAGGAAACCCCACCATAGAATCCCGGGTGATGCCCATGCCGTAACCCGGCATACCGGTCTGGCCGATGTATTCCTTGAGCAGGTCTCCCTGCAGAACCCGGGCGTCGATGACCCGGCCGCCGGCTTCTGCCTTGACGGCGAAATGGCTCATGCCGTTATAAGTGCCTTTATCCGGCCGGTTTTTGATCTCCCATTCCATCAGCCGGCCGTTCCCGCCTAAACCGATGCTGCCCGAGCCGATGCCTCCCAAAGGGAAGGTGATTTCTCTTGTGTTTTTTCCGGTGTAATGATGTTTCTCCATAATCTCCGCCTTCTTTCCTGAATAAATCTCTTGCCCTTCGCTTGGATAGGTTATCTAATTGCTTACTTCCTTTCCGCCCAGATAGGCTGGAATCCTGCGGAGAGGAAATATCGATACATGGAACATGCGTGAGAAATCCCCACGGCAAAGATACCGAGCGCAATAACAATCACCGCTTTTTGATTTCTGCGACATTTTCTCCTCCCTCTTATGGTGTGTTTCATTATATCCCACCGCATACAAAATGTCTACTTAGGTTTTTCTTCTTTATATGGAACGCAATCATCTGACTGCTGTCAAAGCCAGGGCGGCAAAAAGTGCGAAAATATCATAACAGTGAAATAACGCTTTCACGGAATAATGCATGGCAAAACCATTACTGCTATTTTTCAAATTAAAAGCTTGCTGTAAAAAAAGAGCCAGCAGACTTCAGCAAAAATCTGTCGGCTCTTTTTATAAATAATCTAAAATTATTGCCAAAGCGTTGTCACAAGGACATTTTACCTTTTAACCCCCCATGTTTATGCGGGTTTGCGCCGTTTTGACGGTCATTCCCACTCGCCGGATCAAATCCGTTTCTAAACTTTTTTATATAGAGAATTTAATTCGCAGTGGTTCCATTTGATACGGATTATCCTTATCCTATGGTCTATCCGAAATTTTGCTATCAAAAATCTATCACCCCTGAACTATCACAGGTAATCTTTGATGCGACTGTACAGGTGGCTTAGATGTATTATATCATATTCTTCCCTGATTTTCCAGACGGTGTCTGGATTTTTCTCGACTGCCACATCATCAGGCGGCGTGCGGATAGCGAGTATAGACATACTCGTAGATTCGCTGGCGGTATTCGGAAATGCTCAGCTCATCGTAACACTCGGGCAACTCGCTCCATAATGTGTCTCTGATGAGGTTATCGATCGTCGCCTTCGTTTCCTGTTTATCAGTCCAGTGGTCAAGCTCTGCAATCTTCACTTTGACTTTTTGAAGAAGGTCAACAGCTACTTCTTTGATTTTCTGAATGTCCTGCTTAGAAAGATTTTCAGAAAACAGCATATCGTACAGAGACAATTCTTCGTCACTGGAAAAGCCTTCACGGATGTATCGCTGCTCCTCCTGATCCATATCTTTGACCAACCACATCAGTTCATCAAAGGTTTTTTCAATCGCAGCTCTATCCTGCTGACTGTTATAGTCCTCGATGATCGCTTGATAACGTTCATGATACTTGATACGATCGGGGTTGTTAAACAGCATAGCATCCAGACGGACACGAATCAGTTCTTCGAGGTCTTTCATCACCAGATTCTTTCTCTTTGCCCTGGCAAATTCACGCCGGAGTAAATCAAAATCAATTTGGCTGATATCGAATTGTCTCGATGGCGTTATTCCTTCTGCCGCCTGCTGGATCTGAACATATTCACTGATGATATTGTTGATCTCCACCATTAGGTCCACATTGGAAACTGTCTTGCGCTTTTTCTTCAACTCACCGTGGATAGCGTCGATAGCGTCATACCTCTTTCGGGTATCCGTATCCACCTCCCCACGATTGGTATACTTCATCAGGCGGGTCAATTCTGTCGCATAGGTTTGGAATGTTTTCTTCTCCTCGATGGTGGAAGAAACCGCATTGGCCGCCGTCTGCAGTAGAGACAGCCGTTCAAAATCTTTTGCACCGATCAGCTTTTGCAAATGGAAGCCATATCCGGCAAGGAAATTCTCTGCCTCCGCCAAAGTTTCAAGCACACGAGCAATCAGTTTCGCCTTGTCTACAGTAGGGTCGGAACCTCCATTTCCGGTAATATTGGCGGTGTAATCAGCCAGTGCCTTCCGCAGCGCCTTGACGATACCAATATAATCGACTACCAACCCGTTGCTCTTGCCTTCTGCCACCCGGTTGGCGCGGGCGATAGTCTGCATAAGGGTATGGGCTTTTAGCGGCTTGTCCAGATACAGGCAGGACAGGCACTTTACGTCAAAACCGGTAAGCCACATGGCGCAGACAAACACAATGCGCAGCGGATTATCTTTATCCTTGAACTCCTTGTCCAGCTCCCTCTTTTCCATCTTTGTGCGGTGGGTCTTAATGTCCAGCCCCCATTTTTTGAAGGTCTGGATCTCGTTCTGCTCCTGGCTGATGACCACGGCCATCTCAGTTTCCTGCATCCACTGCAGCTTACGCTCCAGCTCCTGGGCTTCCTGCTGGGTCGCACTCTTAATTTTTGCCTTCAGTGCTTCGATTTCCGCTGCCCAGTATTTCTGCACCAGATCATACATACGGACGCAGGTGACCTTATTCAGGCAAACAAACATCGCTTTTCCGCTTGTCCACAGGTCAGAATAATGCCCGACAAAATCACTGGCAATGGCCTCTAATCGGGGCGTTGCTGTCAGCAGATGGATTTCTTTTGCAAACTCCGCTTCCAGCCTGTCTTGTTGGTCAACGTCCAGGTCTGCCTGTTCAATGGCATTCAAAATTCGTTCTGTGATCTCCGGGTTGTCTTTCACATCCAAAATCTTCTCGCCGCGGTTCTCGTAGTACAGAGGTACCGTCGCTCCATCCTCCACGGCTCGCTTGAAGTCATACACCGATATGTAGCCGCCGAAGGTGCGCTCGGTGATATTGTCATTGGACAGCAGAGGCGTTCCGGTGAATCCGATACGGGAAGCTGTAGGCAGCAAGCGCACCATGTTGTCAGCAAAGATGCCGTACTGGCTGCGGTGCGCCTCATCCGACATGATGATAATATCATGGTCGGGATAGATTGGTTCCACATCAGCCCGGTTGAACTTCTGAATGAGGGTAAAGATAAAGCTGGGGTTGCCCTTGAGCTTGTCAATCAAATCAGACCCGCTGGAGGCAATAAACTGGACGGCCTTTGACTTGCCGAGAATTCCGCAATTTTCGAAGGTATCACTGATCTGAGTGTTCAGTTCATCCCGGTCTGTTAGAATCACGATCGTAGGCGAACCTGCAAACTTGCGGCGAATCTTCTGAGCAAGGAATACCATGGAATAGCTCTTGCCGCTGCCCTGAGTGTGCCAGAATACGCCCAGTTTGCCATCATTTAGTTTGCGGGCTTCGTAGGCCTTGACTGCCTCATTGACGCCCAGGTACTGATGGTTTCGGGCCAGAATTTTGGCTGTGTGACCACCGGAGTGGTCGAATAGAATGAAGTTCTCCAGCAGATCCAGGAAGTTTTCCTTTTTACAGATGCCTCGCAGCATGGTTTCCAGTGCCACATTACCCTGTTCCTGCTCGTTCAGGCGCTTCCACTCATGGAAGAATTCATACTTGCTGCCCAGTGTGCCCACCTTGGCTTCCACACCGTTGGAGATCATCAGGAAAGCATTGTAATAAAACAGCTGCGGGATGGTATCCAGATAATCGGTGTAGTTGTTCGTGTAAGCGTCCTGCACATCAACCGTGTTCTTTTTCAATTCCACAAACAGCAGAGGGATGCCATTGACGAAACCCACGATATCGGTCCGGCGGCGGTAGAGGTCGCCGTGGATCTTCAGCTCCTTGATGGCGAGAAAGTGGTTGTTGTCCGGGTTCTGGAAGTCGACGACCACCGCACGGCGCTCCTCAGTCTTGCCGCCCGGACGTTTCACCGTAACGGGGATACCGTCCCGGATAAAGAAATACTTTTCCTCATTGGTCTGCAGCAGGGAGGCGGTGGACAGGCGATTCTCCAGCTTCTTTTGAGCTTCGTCTATCTGCTGGGTGGTGAGCCACGGATTGAGCCGCTGGAGAGCCTGACGGAAGTAGCGGGTAAGCAGAATTTCCCTATAGCTTCTGCGGCCAAAGGTGCCATTTTCGCCCAACTGTTCCGTATTGTAGGCAAACGCAACCTCCCAGCCCAGTTCACGCTCCAGCAGATGCCCGGCAGATTCCTGGACTAATATATTTTCGGAGTAATCGTAGCTCATGGTTTCACCGTCCTTGTCAACAGATGTAATTTCTGCATTCGTTCTTGGGTAAGCCGAATATCATTTATATTTTGAATCATCATTGGATGATACGCATCAGATCGACCAATCAAGGCATCCACTTTTGCAAGATTTAATAGTTGAACACTATTTTTGTCTGAATCAATCCTTGCTAAATCCTCGAAAGAGTGGCTATCGAGGTATTCAAACAGTTTTGCTAACAATCCAACAAATACATCACAGACTTGGATCAGAGGATTGTCCTTTGAATCTAAGAAGTCATAATTGATGAATTTCGCGCCATTGTCTGTAAATTCCGTATTCTGCATCTTTTCAAGAATGACTTTTTCAAAATCAAAGTGATGTGTAGCATATTTGTATGTGTAGCATCTGCCAAGATAAAGTGTGTAGTATTCCTCGACAAGCAAATTGCTTTCATTATCGTGCAGAAACACCAGTTCTCCATGTTTTCCTGCATATTTGAGCATTTGACGAAAGCATTCAACTAAAAATCCTTGGGTTGTATTCGTGTCGTTATATTCCAGGATAAGATTATTAAAATCATTACAAAAATCTCGCACCTGATCCTTTGCGATATTGGGGTATTCATACTGATATAACAGATCCAGTACATCGTCAAGCTGTTCTTTGCAGAAATTGTATAATGCAGATTTTAGTTGCATTACCCATTCGTGCGAAAACAAGAATTGGGGTTGGGATTCCCAAAGGGAATCTACAATATCGACTAACGCATAATACAGATTGTTGATTGTAGCAAAATGAATATATAATCTACTATTATATAGCCAGTTAATATAAACGCTCGCCCGATGACTCCCTATGAATGTCATAAAATCTTTTGAGCGGTATATATTTTTGAACTTCAATTCTTTCGACTGCAGCCTAAGATCTACAATCATTTTTTCTGCATTAGCAGGACATACTGAACCATGGTAAGCGATTCCGCCGAGAATGAAGTCATTATTCAATGCAGTCGGATCATTGACTCCGTCTTCTCGCAGAGAGAACTTTCCACAGTTTCCGGTTTCATCGTAAAAGAAGGTCAAATCATCGTTGCAAAGAAGAAGTTCATGTAAATCGGCATCCATCTGACGTAGCATATTTACATCCATATCAATATGACCTCCTTCATCAGGCATTGGTTTATCAATCGATTTCCTATATCTACTCGCTTATCTGAAACAATCCGGATTTAACTTCCCAAATTCATTTGCATTACCAGAGACAGCAGTGCGACTGCCACATCGGCACCCTTGTCCAGCGCAAAGGTTATGATGGGCTTGACCTTCTCCCATTTAGTTTTGCGGGAAGATTTTTCTTTCGAGATTTTTTCCAACTCATCAACCTTTTTGATAATTTCATCCGTTTGTTCCCGATTTAGGGCAGTCATATCCTCAATTTTTGAGCGTACCTGCTCAAAGGTGACACTAATATTGACATTGGTTGTCGTGTTAACATTAATCTCGGGTATGGTTGCTACTGTCGCAGGAGTAGCAATTTCATTCCACCCCTCAATAAATCCTTCTAACTTTGGCATCATCATTTGCAGATTATGTTTAAGTGACTCAATACCAATTACATCATAATTGAAGCCATATCCCGGGACATATCCATATACGCTTTGACTCCAACCAGCAATACATGCTTGATATTTTCCATCAATGTACTGATGAACCTGCAACAATGTTTTTTCATCACACATCTCAAGGGCTTTTTCAATTTTAGCAATATCTTCATGTATTCTATCTCTCTTTCTCGCCGCTGGGAATTTATAGTTAGGGTAATCCATCATAATACTTTACACCTCGATTTCTCCGCTCATCAGCTTTGGGAGCAGGCGGTCACGGGCCTGCTGCAGTTTTAGGATTTCTTTGCTTAGTGCGAGTACTTTGTCAAAGAGTGGCGAGCAGAACTTATAATATTGCTCCACTAAATTACCTGTTGGGTACAATACCTTAATACTACTAAACTTCGTTTTGTTGACATTCGTCATGGTGGCGCCATTGCTACCAACACCATCCAACAAAGCCTTTATACGCTTCATCGCAGAATAGAAGAAATATAAATCCTGCTCGTCTTTTAGGATCACAGAGTTAATCTGCTGGTTGGTTTGGCTGGGATCAGTTGC
>ENA-UOJE01000656-UOJE01000656.1-human-gut-metagenome-genome-assembly--contig:-C23-NODE-656-length-37183-cov-93.643234_pt1 | contig 37183 bp, 63 predicted proteins | sample MGYA00242341_ERZ723888 | MGnify/ENA metagenome assembly ERZ723888 | reverse complement strand
TTGGTCCGAGTGGCGAGACTTGAACTCACGACCCCTTGACCCCCAGTCAGTTAAAAAGTGTGCATTTTCAACGGACTGGCGGTTTTGAGTTGTAATAGAGTTGTAATAGGGCTCATTCAAATTTTATCGGTAATTTGGCGCAGATCGTCCAGATTGACGTCCTGATAATAGCGGAGCTGCTCCTCGCTGGCGTGGCCGATCAGGGACAGCTTGTCCTTGTCGGATCCTGCGACGCGCTTCATGAGCGTGGCGAAGGTGTGGCGGCAGCTGTGAGGCGTGTAGGTGTGTTTCTGGTGGCCGTTAACGTCAAAGGTGGGGTTTGACAGTTTCAGCGCGTCCAGCAGATCGTAAAACATCTGGCGGTAGGCCTTGAGATCCAGCGTTTTGCCGTCGGCGGCACAGAACACCTGCCCGATGGCCCTCTCCCCTATCCGCTGATCGATGATGCTCTGGATCTTGGGTGAGACGGTAACGGTGCGGCCCCGGCCTGCTGATGTTTTGGCGCCGCCAACAAAACATCGGCGGGTGCGGTCATAATCGGACACATCCAGTGCCAGGAACTCCGAGGGACGGAAGCCGAGATAGCACTGGGCCAGCACATAGTCCGCGCCGGGGACGCTGCCGACGGCTTCCCGGATGGTCTCCAAATAGTCCATCGGCAGGCCGACGCCTCCGGCTCCCTCGTCACCGGTGACCGTCAGATACTCCGACAAGTTGAGCTTTTCCGGGAAATAGCCACGGGGGATGCCGTATTTATAAATCAGGCCCGCCGTGGTTTTCATGTTCCGCCGGGTGGCCTTCCCACGGGGACACTCATCAAGACAGTCCTGTAGATCATCCACGTCAATATCGCCGCAGCGCTCAAAGTAGAGGGGCGCAAAGTATTTCATGGCGGCTTTGTAGTTGCCCAGCGTGTCCGGCCCGGCCCGGTGGGTGGGGAGCCAAAGATCATACAGCGCCTTCCATGTTGTCCTCTGCTTTTTCTCCACCTTGGCCGCAGACCGCTGGCTGGGATCCAGCAGCGGGAGCGCATCCACGGCGTCTTTTTTCCGGGCAAAGGTCCGGGACACCGTGCGCCGCCGGCTTTTTCCGGTCTCGTCCAGATACATCTGGACGCGGATTGCCTTATATTTTCCATTGGGCAATCGGTAGACACTCCCCTGCCCGTTGCCCCTGCTCTTGGTGTTTCTGGCGGCCGCGGCCTGCTTCGCCCCGCAGCGGAGACAGTACGGTCCGTCCGGCACGTCCGCCTTGCACTTGCGGCAGATCATATTGTTACCTCCGGAAAAGGCCGATATCTCCGCAGGCCAGATCTGTGGAGGCTGCCCAGACCAACAAGATGGCGATAATAACGCCCATAAACAGCATGATGTGGTTGCGCGTTCGGACGCCGCGCAGCAGCATGTCGATTGTCTTGTTCTTGGATTCCACCAGCTGCTCTAATTTTGCACATTGAGCTTTAAGAGTATTATTTTTAGCCGCCAGGATTTCTTCTGTGGGCGTTAAGCGGATGGTAATAGAGCAAAATTCGTCCAAAGATACGCCCAGAAATTTGCAGATTGGTCCGGCTGTGTTGATGGAAGGTGCTTTAGAAGCACGCGAGAAAAAATTGCGGATCGTTTGCAAGGGGATGCCTGTGCCGTCTGAAATCTGCTGATAAGTCACGCCCAAAGCCTGCGCTTTGGCCTTGCATATGTCTTGTAATGTCATCCAATCTCTCCCAAACCAAATGTAATAATCTGGAATACAAATGAAATTTGTCGAATGATGTCGTAAAACCATTGTTGGGCCTTGCTAATACAAGGCTTTGTCTGTTACGGTTTTCTTGCGGACAGGCAGACGCCCCCATTTGCCTGAAACGCAAAGTGCCCCCGCCGCTTGTTGCAGAGGCGACGGGGGCACTTGTTATTTACGTAAAAAACGAATGGAAATCGTTGCACCGTAATGAAGCCGCTCGCCGGTGTCGTGGTCAAACCCGCCGCCAGTTACATCAAATGCGGTAATCTTATCAATTTTATCCCATTTTGAATTTAGCTCGTCAATCTTATCTTTCGGGACCCAGCCGACACAGGTCCCATTTAGCTTGACCTGGTACGCAGGCTCGCCATCGTATCCTGTATCCTCTACTGTTACATTGTTACGCTCATCAAACGGAGGGTCCCTAAAGCGGTACGCTCTTAAAATTGATTGTCTACTTGTCCCGTCCTCGTTATCAAAAGACACCCCGGCAACATGGAAAGTCATAAACTCATACGGCGCTTCCGTTTTTTCTACCGCCTGCACTTTTGGGGGCGTCACCGCTCTTTGCGCCAGCCTTGCTGACTGCTGATCCTGTCCGATCCAGCGTAGCAGTATAATGACAAGCACCACAGCTCCAACGCCAATCGCACACCGCTGCATCCAGTTAAATTGCAGCGCCGCCAGCCCCGTAAAGGAGGCGGCGAACACGATTACGCAACATAAGATAGCCAGCGCCGCCAAAACGTGCGGAATAAACTCCCACCACTCAAATGAGTTCTTGCTCTGGTCCATAACTATCGCCTCTTACTGTAAGATTAGGCCCAAGGCTGGGCCTTGAATATATGTTTGGGAGGATACATACATGAGCAACCAGATCACCTGCACTGTGTCCGATTCGGACCGCGACCACATGACCCTGGCGCTCTATCGCCAGTTGACGCCGGAGGAGCGTGAGCAAGTCAACGTTTACCTCGCGCAGCTATTAGCATCTCGATATACTCCCGTGCCTTCTCCCGCTCCTCGCGGGTGAGCAAGTCCCAGCACTCCGGTCGCTCGTCCCCTTCGGGGGGCGGGCGTTTCTCTTTGCCTAAGAGTTCCTCTTTTGTTACTTTGAAATAATCAGCCAATTTTTGCAAAATGGCATCAGTTGGGGCGTGGCCGTTTTTCCACCGAGTATTAGCTGATTTGCCTATTCCGAGTTCAAGCAAAACAGCAGACGGTGTTTTCCCAACGGAATTACATGCCCTTATGAAATTATCATAAAACACAAAAACACCGCCCTGCACTTTGTGTAAAGTACCGAAAGTAACAAAATAGTCCCGAAGGTGTTGACAGTACCGAAAGTACCGAGTATATTATAGCCATAGAGGACATAGCCCCAAGGACAATATATCACACCGGGGCAACGCCGTCAAGGCGGGAAAGGAGCAATTATGATCGTTAACAGAGTCAAGGAGCTGCGGACGGCTGCCGGGATGACCCAGAAGGCGCTGGCGGATCAGCTGGGCGTCACCGTGCCCACGGTGAGCAAGTGGGAGCTGGGCCAGCGGACTCCGGAGCTGGAGAGAGTTTTCCGCATGACGCTGATCTTCGGCGTCCCCATTGAGGAGATCGTCCAGCGGACGGAAAGCGCGTGAGAAGGGAGCGAAAAACATGACATTGGATGATATCGCCAGGATCCCCAAGGAGTACCTGACGGCGGCGCAGGTGGCGCCGATCTTAGGCTCCGACCCGCAGACCATCCGGATGCAGGCGCGGCTTCGGCCGGATCTGCTCCCCTTCCCTGCCGTGTGCCTGGGAAGCCGGGTGAAGATCCCCAAGGAGGCCTTTCTCCGGGTTATGCGGGGCCTATAATCACGTTACCATGGAAAGGAGGAAAAGACAATGGACAAGAAATGCCCTAATCTGTACCAAAGGGCAAGGCTGAGTACCGGAATGAGCCAAGAACGTGCAGCGGAGCTGCTTGGGCTGTCCCCGGAAAGTTTGAAGCAGTACGAGGGCGGCAAGACGGTGCCCAAGGACGAGACGGTGGCCAAGATGGTGGAGGTGTATCACCTGCCATGGCTGGCGCTGGAGCACGCGCAGGCTACGGACCGGCTGGGCGTGCTGCCGGAGGTGAACGTGCAGAGCCTCCCAACGGCGGCAATCACACTAATCAACCGGGTGCTGGACTTTGCGGAGCGACACCGGGACCGGCAGCTGCTTCGCATCGCGGAGGACGGCATCATCGACGAGAAAGAGCGACCGGACTTCGACGCCATATGCCGGGACCTGGACGGCATCGTGGGCGCGGCGCTTCAGGTGAAGTACCCGTCGGACGCGCCGCCGAAGACAAAAAAAGAACGCCCCGAGGCTGCAACCTCAGAGCGTTCAGGGGAAAAAGTGTGTGGTTTAGGGAAAACCACTGTTGGATGTATCAATTATAGCACAAGATCCACCACACACGCAAGCCCTAATTTTCGCCGGGAAGGGGGCGTATCCCTGTGACCGGTTGGACGATGTTTTTTATGATCGTCGGCGTGGCGACGGTGGCGGCAATCCCGCTGCGGATCGTGGACTGTATCGAAAAGAGAAAGATGAGGGGGCAATATGGCAAGGTATGACTGCGGCTATGGGGCATGGATCCCCGGCCCGGTTTTGGACGATCCGGGGCTTCGGCCCCGGTCGCTGATCCTATACGCACGGATCGCGCGGCGGGCCAACCGGGTGGGCTTTTGCTACGCAACCAACGCAACGCTGATCGAGGACATGACGGCCGTGGACGAGGACGGCTCCGTGCGGGTGCTGTCTGAGCGGACGGTCCAGTCTATGCTGGCGGAGCTACAAGAGAGAGGACACATCCGCACGGACACAGGCCCCCTTCCTCCGGACAGGAATGGCACGGTGCGGACTGGTCGGCGGATCTATATTGGGCGCTCTCTGGCATCGGTCCCGGACGATGCGCAGGGGGGTGAAGAAAATTTCACCCCTGAAAAAATCTGCACCCCAGGGGTGAAGAAAATTTCACCCCCCTTTAAATGTATAAAAGATAATAATAAAAATACCCCTATAGCCCCCTGCGCAGATGCGCACTTCGATTTGTTCTGGTCGGCCTACCCCCGCCATGTGGACAAGCAGCGGGCGCGGAAGGCCTGGGCGAAGCTGAAGCCGGACGGGCCGCTGGTGGAGATCATCCTCCGGGCGTTGAAGGCCCAGGCAGCCTGTGAGCAGTGGACCCGGGACGGCGGGGCGTACATCCCCTATCCCGCCACATGGCTCAACGGCCGCCGGTGGGAGGACGAGCTGCCGGGGCGGTCCGATTCGGACCGGGGCGGTGAGAGCCGGGAGGTCAACGGATGGGAAACGTAAGGACAGACGAAAAGCTGGATCACCTGCTGGACGCGGAGCGGGCGGTGATCGGGGCCATGCTGGTAGACCCGGATGTGGTGCGGCCCCTGCTGTCCCGGGTCCGGGACGCTGATTTTTACAACCCGGCCAACCGGCTGATCTTCCAAACGGCCCGGGCGCTGTTCCGGGCGGGCGTTACCCCGGACGCCGTGACCATCCGGGACAAGATCGGCCCGGATTACTCCCGATACATGGCGGAGCTGGTGGAGATCACGCCCACCGCTGCCAACTGGGAGGCCTACGCGGAGGCCATGCGGTCGCAGGCCACCGTCCGCCGGATCCACGAGTTTGCCGACGCTCTGAGCGTGGCTCAGACGGTGGAGGACTGCCGGCCGGTGTGCGCCAAGCTGTCCCGGGAGCTGAGCGAGGGGACCAGCGTGGAGGCTTGGACCATGGCGCAGATGACCGAGGACTTCTGTCAGGCGCAGGATCCGGACGCCCCGGCCCCGGTGTACATCGACTACGGTCTGGACTTCCTCAAGGGCCGGACCTACACGAAGCCGGGGGACGTGGTCATCATCGGGGGCTACCCCAGCGACGGCAAGACGGCGCTGGCCTTGCAGATGGCCTACCGGATGGCCCAGGATCACCGGGTCGGCTTTTTTAGCCTTGAGACGGACAAGGCCAAGATCCGGGACCGGCTCATGGCTTCCGTGGTGCAGATCGACTTTGACCGGATTAAAACCCGCACTCTGACCGAGGACGACTGGCGAGCGTTTGCTGAGAAATCCGCCGACATGGCGGGCCGGGGCCTGACGGTGGTGGAGGCATCCGGCATGACGGCCACCACCATCCAGAACATCAGTCAGGCGTATGGCTTTGACGTGATCTTTCTGGACTACATCCAGCTGGTCACCCCGGAGATCGACCAGCGGGCGCCCCGCAGTGAGCAGATGGCGGCGGTGTCCCGGCAGCTGCACACCTTCGCGCAGAAATCCGGGACGCTGGTGGTGGAGCTGGCCCAGCTGAGCCGGCCGGACAAGGCCGCCGGATGGCGGGCGCCGGTGATGGGCGACCTGAAGGAGTCCGGCCAGTTCGAGCAGGACGCGGACATGATCTTCATGGTCTACCGTCCGGACCCCAAGGCCAAGGACGGCCCGGAGCTGGACCAGAACAAGCACCGGGTCCTGAAAATCGCGAAAAACAAGGAAGGCCCACGTGGGGCCTGGTACATGGTATTCGACGGACCGAAGCAGACGTTTTCGCTTTTGGTCAATCCGGACGGCCGCTCCGTCATGCGGCAATTCTCTGCCGCCGGAAAGGCGGCCAAGCAGCGGCCCCGGCAGGTGAGCTTCTGGGGCGACGGGTCCGACTGGACCGAGTCCCCGGCGGAGACCGAGACGCCGTGGGATGACGAGAACAAGGGGGAGAAGGCGTGAAGATCGGAGATATTTTGCATTTGGAACCGACGCTGGAGGCGACCAGCGGGCTGGGCACGTCCACGCTGGCCTCGATCACGGCGCGGGTGATCTACATCCACCCGGCGGGGCGGTACTACACGGTGGAGTTCCGCAGTCCCATAACTGGCTACAACTGGCGGGAGGCCTTCTGGCCTGAGCTGGCGCCGCTTTTCAAGGCCGCAGCGATGCGGTCTGAGGATCAAACCAAGGGGGAAAGGTGAAATGAAAACAATCGCGGTATTGAATTTCAAGGGCGGGGTCGGCAAGACCGTTACCACCGCCACGCTGGCGTATCTGCTGGCGAAGCAGGGCAAGCGGATCCTGCTGATCGACGGGGACAGTCAGGGCAATCTGAGCATGTCCTTTGGGATCGACGCGGAGGAGGGCGCGGACACGCTGGCCCTTTTGACCGAGGGCGCCGGGTACTATCCGGAGTTTGTGACGCCCACCATTTTTGACGGGATCGACCTGATCCCCTCTGACATCAACCTGCTGGTGGCAGACCGGCACATGGCCCAGAGCGGCGTAGGCCGGATGCAGCGGGCCATTGCGGATCTCCGGGACGTCATCGAGGAGGACGCGGACCAGGACAACGCCTACGATCTCATCCTGATCGACTGCCCTCCGGCACTATCGGCAGCCTGCACGGCGGCGCTGGCCGCTGCGGATGAGGTCATCATCCCCATCCGGCTGGACTACTACTCCACCGGCGGCATGGCCAATCTGGCGGAGCAGCTCCAGCACATGCGGGCCATCAACCCCCGGCTGTCGGTGCTGGGCGTGCTGGTGACGCAATTCACCCACATGGCAGATGAGAAGGAGGCCCTCGCGGCCATCCGGGGCGGGGCGCTGCCGGTGTTTGAGACGGTGATCCGGTTCTCCAAGGCCGTGCCAAGCGCAACCTTCCAGAAGGTCCCGCTGCCGGTGGCCCGTCCCTACTGTGCGGCCAGCAAGGACTACGCCGAGCTGGTGAAAGAGATCTCCGGGAGGTGCTGAGGATGGAAAAGCGGAAATTTAACGTGATGGACGTGCTGGGTGAGCAGCTGGCCGGCGTGGCGGAGCTGAACACCTCCGGCCCGGAGCAGATCGAGTACATCGACATCAGCCTGCTGGACGGCGACGAGCGGAATTTCTACCAGCTGACGGACATTGACGAGCTGGCGGACAACATCCAGATGTGCGGCTTGCAGCAGCCTATCCGGGTGCGGGCCGGTGAGGGCGGACGGTTCACCATCGTCAGCGGCCACCGTCGCCGGGCCGCCTTGGCTCAGCTTGTGGAAAAGGGACTGGATCAGTTCCGCCGGGTGCCCTGCATCCGAGAGACGGACGATGCTTCCCCGGCGCTTCAGGAACTTCGGCTGATCTTCGCCAACAGCTCCACCCGCAAACTCACCAGCGCGGAGATCGGCGAGCAGGCGGAGCGGGTTGAGGCGCTTCTGTATCAGCTCAAGGAGGACGGTTTTGAGTTCCCGGAGGGCCGGATGCGGGACGTGGTGGCTGCCGCCTGCAACACTCACGGCTCCAAGCTGGCCCGGATCAAGGTGATCCGGGAGCGGCTATTGAGCAACTTCCGCACGGAGTGGGAGCGTGGGTCCATCCCGGAGCAGGCCGCCTATGCGCTGGCTCAGTTTCCGGCGGATATGCAGGAGCGGATTTCCGGAGCATTTATTCGGCTGCCCAACGGCCCCAAGTTGGAGCGGCTGCTGAAACTCTACAAGGAGGACGGTTACCGCTGGGATCCCTGCCTGACCTGTCCGGACGGAAATGCGTGCAGGCGGGGAGACGTTTTCCTCCGGCATGACGCGGATGCCCTCGCTTATGAGACCTGCGGCGGTAAGACGTGCTGTCTGGACTGCCGCCGGGCTACGGAGGAGTGTTACGCCTGCGACAATGCCTGCTCCAAGGCAAAGGCCAAGCGTAAGGAAAAACTGGACGCAAATAAGGCGGACGCGAAGAAGGCTACTGAAAAACATCAGCGGAAACTTGAGCGGGAACTCCAGGTCAGCGCGGCCCGTCTGGCCAGAGCGGCGGACGCTGCCGAACTGCCGGACACTGCGACTGCCATCTGGTCCCGATACGGCGGTGGCTACACGGTGGGCAAACTGCGGAAGTTTGCCTCCGGGGATTTTCAGGGCGAACACGTTTGGGTCAACGATCTGGAGCCGGAGAATATCTACAACGTTGACAAGACGGCCAAGGCTCTGCACTGCTCCGCCGACTACATCGTGGGCCTGACGGACGAATTAACTGCACCAACATTACCGGAGGGCCAGCTGATGATTGCCGGATGGATGCCCGGCAGCACTACTCCGGCGGAGCCGGGCGAGTTCGCGGTATATATCGATCTGGATGGAAAGCTGATCCCTCAATTTTTTCGCTGGACGGGGAGCCGTTGGGAGATGCGCACAGGTACCGTGCCCCAGGTTCCCGTGGTCTGGTGGATGCGGCTGCCGCCTGTCCCAGCGGCAGGGAAAGGAGCGGACACATGAGATACACAGGGCGCGGAAAGCGCCGCAGCCGGGTCCTCCCAGTGCTGACTCTGGCGGCCGCCGTGGCTGCCGTGATCCTTCTGACGGTAGCGGCCAAGGGCGTGGCCCTATGACCGCGCCTCCGTGCCTAAACTGCCTGGATCGCCGGATCGGATGTCACGATCCGGCGGTCTGCCCCCGGTGGGCGGCCTATGATGAGATCCATGGGGCAGAGCTGGCGGCCATGCCGTCCCGTAAGGAGTGGGTGGACATGGTGGAATACATTCATGACCGGCGGCGACGCTACATGCCGGGCCGCTGGAAAAAGGGAGACAAATCATGCTGAATCATATCGTACTCATGGGCCGTCTGACCCGTGACCCGGAGCTGCGGCATACCGGCAACGGGCTAGCCGTGGCGTCCTTCTCTCTGGCCGTGGACCGGGATTTCAAGTCCCAGTCCGGCGAGAAGGAGACGGACTTCGTGGACATCGTGGCGTGGCGCTCCACGGCGGACTTCGTGAACAAGTTTTTCACCAAGGGCCGCATGGCCGTGGTGGAGGGCCTCTTGCAGCTCCGGGACTGGAAGGACAAGGACGGAAACAACCGGCGCTCCGCCGAAGTGGTGGCGGAGCATGTGTATTTTGGCGACAGCAAGCGGTCCGAATCGGACACGCCGTCTGCGTCTGGGGACTTCCGGGAGATCCTGGAGGATGAGAAAGGAGAATTGCCGTTTTGAGAGATCAAGAACTCGTAAATGCAATCCGCCGGTTGAAGGTGGAGACCGGGAGCCTCGCCTGCATGGGCTGCGGGCATGAGCACAACTGCGGCGTGTCCGGATGCGCGGTCATGCGGGAGGCCGCCGACCGGATTGCCAACCAGAGCACCAACATCGCGGCGCTCCAGCAGGAAATTGAAAAGCTGCGGGCGCAGAACGAGCAACTGCGGGAAGCGGCTGCGCTGGTGACCAAGGAGAGCGCGGAGCTGCTTGAACGCAACTATGTTATGTCGATAATTGCGGATATCAGAAAAGCCGGAAAGACGTGGATGTGCCAGTATTGCGCTCATTGCAAGGGCATCGTAAGCGGCATGGCTGACTGCGATTCCAAGATGCCGTGTGCTATGCCATATGGTCAGTTTGAGCTAAAAAGACCGGAACCGCCGGAGGTAGAGAAAGCATTGGAGGCGATGAAGGATGAATGACCTAAAACCATGCCCGTTCTGCGGCGGCGAAGCGATTGTCGAGGGGCATCATAATCGCTTTATGGAATGGTATTTGTGCTCTTGCCCAAAATGCCATGTATCGCAGACAGGCAGCGAATATAGCTTTAAATTTGAAGCAATCGAGGCATGGAACAGGAGGGTTGAAAATGGCTGAATACATTGAGCGGGAAGCAGTGCTTAGAGCTGTGCAGGGACAGCGCAGCCCATGCCGAAGCCCTGCACAAAATCGGATGCTTGACTGTCTGAAAGCGGCTGTCATTCGCATTTCTGCCGCCGACGTGGCCCCAATCGAAGCGCTGGAGCGCCTGCGGGACGAACTGTGCGCGCAGGACCTAATCACCATAGAGGGGCTGAGAAGGCTTAACACGCTGATTTGGAAATACACAACGGTGCATGACGGGAGAGGCTGATCATGAAGATATACAAAAATCCGTGGGTGACACGAGAAAGCTACTTTGTGAAAACTGGAACTGCAAAGTCGGCAAAAATGGAGGCATCAAAATCCAGCGGCTATTCTATTGATTTTTGGGATGGCAAGTGGGTTGTTCGCAAAACGGCTTATTATAACAAGTCCTTATCTGAAATGCCGGTTGTAATAGAAAATCGCACAAATATTCAAGCAATTATAGATCGAGCAATTTTATCAGCAGTCCTTGACCTTGTGGGTGAAGCGAAGATGGGCGGAGGCGCTGACCATGAGGATGATTGATGCAGATGAACTGGAAAAGGAATGGACTATCGCAAGTCCAGAGCCATACAACACAGATGCAGTAGAAGTGCTTGATTCGATTAGAAATATGCCAACCATTGACGCTGTGCTTGTTGTGCGCTGCAAGGACTGCTATCAATCAGTGGTGATCGGAAATGTCCTGCACTGCACCTATTGGAGAAAGAACACGGACGAAAACGGATATTGCCACGAGGGAGGATAAGCCAATGGCTGAATACATCGAGCGCACGGAAGAAATCATGCTTGCCATGAACGCCGGGGCGAGGGCAATCGAAAACATGAAGCGTTATCACGGTTCTGTTTACATCAAAGATTTGTTTTCAGATAACTCACAGAAAATCCCGTATTTACAGGCTGCCAAAGTGTTGCGGGAAGTAAGTGACGCCCCCACCGTGGATGCCGTGGTTGTGACGCGGTGTAAGGACTGCAAGCATAAAGGGTGGGTACAGGAGCCGTGCCACGGTAAGAGCGTTGATTATTGCAAAGTCTGGGACTGCACTTTACGGAATCTGGAATCGACGTTTTGTAGCTACGGCGAGAGAAAGGACGGCGGGGATGGCTAAACAATCCGCTTACTTGCAGCGGCGGGATGAGCAGTTGGATGCGGTCTTTTGGGCCGGTGCTGCGATGGCAGCGCAGTTTGCCGTGGACACTTTGCAGATGACCATGCACCAGCAGGAAGGCTGGGGTTATGATCGCATCATGCGCGTCACGCATGAGTGGATGGAGACCCAGCGGGAATACAGACCTGCCTTAAACTGCAAGGACCCGGAGGCAGACGTCCGGCAGGTGCACATGGATCGGGTGCTTGCGGAGATCATCAGCGGAAAGGCAGAGCTGATCCGGTTCCCGGAGCGTTACCCGCACGCAAAAAAGATCAAATACGGGAGGTAAGGCATGGAAACTGAAAAAATGAGTTATGAACCAATGGAAATTGATCGCGTACCGTATATGGGCTTGCCAGATTGCAAGGACTGCCCGGAAAAACGCTCAACGGTCATTGAGCGTCGGTTGTATGGTAATTCTGGCTGTGTGGCAGTTGATACGCATGTGGAATGCGCAAAACTGGATTTTTGCCTCAAACTCAAGCAGCGTTTGATGGAAAGCCTTCGGGATGGGATCATCTGCGGGGATGGCTACAGTAAGCCGCTGGGCCTGAGCCGTGCGGAGCCTCCTGCCGATGGCTGATCCGTTTGTATGCGTCCGGCAGCGGGCGGGGCCGTTGGTCAAGGCGCTGGTGACGGACAACTACGGATATCTCCGTCGCTACGGGCCGGATGCGGTGCGGGGTCGGTGCGGGCCGGCCCTCAGCCGCACCACCGTTGACAAGTTGGAACTCCGGCTGGCTCTCTTTGGCTATGACGGTATTTTTTACACGCTGACTTTTGACGATGACCACCTACCGCCGGATCGGTCCGGGGGGGATCGAATCTGGGACGCATTCGCGAAGCGTCTCAGGAGGTGGCAGCGCGGGCCGGTGGACTACTACGTTTACCGGGTGGAGGGCCTCCACGGTGACCACCGGCTCCACATCCACGTGTTTCTGCGGGATCAGGACTTTCCTCCGGCCGTGGTGCAGTACCTCTGGCGGACGTGGGGCAGCGCCTACGATGTGCGCTGGGACCGGGCGCGGGTGCTGTCAGAGGGCGGCTATCGTGGGCTGGCGATCTATTTTACGAAAGAGGTCCCGGAGGTGGGACGCCACCCGTGGGGCTGCTCCAGGGCGCTGAGTAAGTACATCCCGCCTCCGGAGGTGACCACCTGCAAGAGCGGCATTGTGCGGCTGCCCAAGGGAGCCACGCCGCTGCCCATGCAGGGCCGGGACCGTCCTCAACTGGGCGGATGGGGGCTGTACGGTTATAACCGGTATCTGCTCCCGGAAAAATAGCGCTTTTATTTTAATAACAAAGTTTAGTATTATCTATCTATAGATAGCGTATCCTCTTGAAACCTACGGAATATCTACGGACAACCGCAAGAAAGTGAGGGAAAAGCCTTGATTCCAGCCAGAAACGGTGATAAAATAAGCACAAAGGACGGATGGTTGACTTGCCCGATCTGCAAGCGCAACCACCGACTGCTGAGGATCACAGACGCCACCAGGGCGAGAGGCCTGCCGGTCTACTGCCGGACATGCCACAGCGAGGTGATCCTGGACATCGATGAAGGCCAGAGCGTTAAACGCCAGAGCCAATGACTCCCCGGAGGGGGCGTTGTTGGGTCTGGCGTTTTTGTTTTACCCGGAGGTGATAGCCCGTGGCAACAAAGCCGCTGAGACCGTGTTTATACCCGGGCTGCTATCGGCTGGTGCCCGGCGGGTACTGCGCAGAGCACCAGCCGAAGCCCAAGGAGCGAAGCCAGGAAACGCAGGCCTGGCGCTGGATGTACGGGACGCAGGACTGGAAGACGCTGCGCAGTGAGCAGCTCCTCCGTGAGCCGTGGTGCCGTGAGTGTGCCCAGCACGGCATCCGGACGAGGGCCACAGACGTGGACCACATCCGGGACCACAAGGGCGACTGGGCTGTGTTCACCGACGCAAGCAATCTCCAGAGCCTGTGCCACCGCTGCCACTCCCGCAAGACTGCGGCGGAAATGAGCAAAAACAGGCCGCTTCGGCGGCGCTGATCGCGGCGGAAATCGGCGGACGCTTGGGCGCACGGAGGCCCAGGCCCGCGCCTGCGGGGTTCCTTGCACCCTCCCCCCCGGCCTGTTGAAGTTTTCGCCGCGGCCGGGAATACCGCGGCCCCCCCTCCGTGTGGGATTTTTTCCCCACGGGAGAGTCGGCGGCGGTCCGGCGGCAGTCAAGGCGAGGGCCAGGGCGCTGCGGGAGCGCAGCGCAAAGGCGCAAAACGTTGCGGAAACGCAGCGAAAAGTAAATCACATGGCATAGACCAAAAGCCTGAAAGGCAAGAGTCAGCACGCACCGGAGACCGGTGCGCGTCGGCCCTTGCCTTTTTGTTTTCCGGCTTGTGACCCGGCCCCTGTGCCGGTATTCATCCTTTCTTCCCTTCCGGTCTCCGTGACCTACCACGGAGGCCGGGTCATGAGCCGGAGCTGCCGCCCTGCCTGCGCCGAAGGCCTGCGCTGGATGCGCGGGGTATTGACGTAGACGCGGTGGGGCGGCACGGTCCGAATCGGACACATTTCCCCGACGCACACGGCGGCGTTCGCGCCGCAGCGGGTTTGATCCTCCTGCGGCGGCCCTGGCTGCCATGCGAGGGTCGCCGTGTGCGCCGGGTATCACAACAGGAGGATCAGCATGGCAAAGAAAAAGACACCCGGCGGGACTGCCGGAAAGGGCGGCGTCAATCCGGCGCCGACGAGAGACGATCAGACGGTGCGGATCGCAGCGGAGCAGCTGACTATGGTCCCCATTGACGATCTCATCCCCTACGCCAACAACGCCAAGAAGCACGGCGCGAAGCAGATCAACCAGATCCGGGCCAGCCTGCGGGAGTTCGGCTTCGTGACGCCGGTGCTCATTGATTTTGACAACAACATCATCGCAGGCCACGGCCGGGTGGAGGCCGCCAGGGCGGAGGGCATGAGCGAGGTGCCCTGCGTGCTGGTGACCAACCTGACGGAGGCCCAGCGCAAGGCGTACATTTTGGCGGACAACCGGCTGAGCGAGACGGCAGCATGGGACACGGAGCTGCTGAAAATCGAGCTGGAGGGCCTGGAGGCTTTGAACTTTGACACCGGGATCGCCGGCTTTGATGCGGAAGCAATGGAGGAGCTGGGTGTAGAAATCGGCAGCAGCCATACGCAAGCCGAAGCCTACGAGGACGATTTTGACGAAGATCCCCCGGAAGAAACCTCCGTGCGTGAAGGAGACATCTATCAGTTAGGGCGGCACCGTCTGGCGGTCGGCAGTACTGCCGATGAGGCGGCTATGACCCGCCTCATGAATGGTGCTCTGGCAAACATGGTTTTCACAGACCCGCCTTACGGCGTGGCTGTGGGATCCAAAAATCAAATGCTGGATGATGTTGCCGGGGGGAAAAGCGGACGCTGCACCGAGGACATCTACGGAGACACCATGAGTGAAAGCGATCTTCACGATATGCTTTTGCAGGCCATGACCAACATTCGGCTGTCATGCCGGGACGATGCTTCTTTTTATGTTACCAGCCCACAAGGCGGCAGCCTTGGTTTGATGATGATGATGATGATGATGATGCGGGAGGCCGGCCTGGAAGTCCGGCACATGCTGATTTGGAAGAAATCTTCTCCGACGTTTTCTATGGGCCGTCTGAATTACGAATACCAGCACGAGCCTATTTTCTTCACGTGGACCCAAAAGCATATCTGGTACGGAAACGGAAAATTTCACACGTCCGTGTGGGATGTGGATAAACCCCGCAAGTGTGACTTGCACCCCACCATGAAGCCGATTGCCCTGGTTGAAAACGCCATTCTGAATTCTACCACGGAGGGTGACCTTGTTTTGGATGGCTTCGGCGGCAGCGGGACAACGTTGATCGCCTGTGAGCAGCTTGGCAGGACATGTTACATGATGGAAATTGACCCCAAGTATGTGCAGGTTATCATCGACCGGTGGGAAGCTATGACCGGAGAAAAGGCGGTGCTGCTGAATGACCGTGCAAGAAGCTAAGCGGATCATCGCGCGGACCAGCAGCCCGTATTTGAAACGGGACATGCAGCGGTTTATTAGAAACCAGCGGAGAAAGGAGGGCCGGAATGGCCGGGAAAAGACAGCCGACGGATGTGGTGATCGCCAACGGGCGAAAGCACCTCAGCAAAACCGAGGAGGCGGAGCGAAGGGCCGGTGAGGTGAAGGTCTCCCCCGCCAAGACGGCCAAGCCGCCCAAGTGGCTGCCGGAGACGCTGAAAAAGGATTTCCGGGCTATCGGCAAGCGGCTGATTGCATCCGGGCTTTACACGGAGCTGGACGCTGATACCCTGGGCCGCTATCTGGTGGCCCAGCACCAGTGGCTCATTGCCACCGGCGAGGCAGAGAAGGCGCTGGCCCAGCGGGATCAGGAGAACGCCGACGGCTGGGGCAAGATCCAGGAGCGATACTTCAAGCAGGCCCGAAACTGCGCCAACGATATGGGCCTGACCGTCACCAGCCGCTGCCGCCTGGTGGTGCCGGATACCGGCAAGCAGGCGACGGAGGACAGCAACCCCATGCTGGAGCTGATCCGGGGAGGCATGGATCGGTATGCCTGAGTTGTTGACGCTGGCGCCGGGCATCGAGGTACCGACGCCGGATGACGGCGCGGAGCTGCGGTACAACCAGGAGGCCGTGGACCGTGTGGAGAAATTTTTCTCCATGCTGGTGTTCGGTCAGAATGACTGGGCTGGCAAACCCTTTGAGTTGCTTCCGTGGGAGCGCGACCTAATCCGGCGGTTCTACGGCATCGAGGTCAAGGATGATGACGGGCGCTGGGTACGGTATCGTCGCTTTCTCTATAACGAGATCCCGAAGAAAAACGGAAAGAGCGAGCTGGCAGCGGGACTGGGGCTGTACCACCTGCTGGCTGACGGCGAGCAGAAGCCAGACGTGGGCATTTTTGCCGTGGACAAGGAGAACGCCGATATCATTTACCGCTGCGCTCAGACCATGGTGGAGAACTCCGTCATTGGGCAGCCGCAACATCGGCCACTGGCGTGGGCACGCCCCAGCGTGCGGGAGATCCGCACCCGCTTTGGCGGACGGATGAAGGTGTATTCCGGTGACGTGGATAACAAGCATGGCCCCAGCTTCTCTGCTATCCTCTGCGATGAGCTCCACGCATGGGCGGGTCGGGCAGGCCGGGAGCGGTGGAATGTTTTGACTACAGGATCCGATGCTGCCCGCGCCCAGCAGACCGTCATGGTGCTGACCACGGCGGGCGATGACCCGGACCGGAACTCCATCGGCTGGGAAGTCCACGAGACCTGCCGCCGGATTCTGGCATGGCGGAAGGGTGAGCCGGAGCGACCGGGTGACACGGACAACAGTGAGTGGCTGCCGATTATGTACGGCATTTCCACTTTAACGCAGGACGATCCGGACAAAATTGCGGATCTGGATATCTACGATGAGGCGCTGTGGAAAACCTGCAACCCCAGCTACGGCGTGACTATGAAGGCCCGAAAGTTCCGGAAGGAGGCCCAGGCCGCCAAGATGAGCGAGGCAGCGGAGCGGAATTTCCGGTGGCTGAGGCTGAACCAATGGATCAGCACCAAAGACGTGGGGTGGTTGCCGTTGACTCTCTACGATAAAACTCAAATCGGCCCCTCCGCCAAGGCGGAGCGGGAGGCGTGGGTCGAGGAGCATTTGACGGGCAAGACCTGTTACGGCGGGCTGGATATGTCCCTCCGGACGGACCTCAGCGCTTTGGTGCTGGTGTTCCCGCCCCAGCCGGGACTGGATCAGGGCGTGGCCCTGTTCCGGGCGTGGCGGCCCCTTGAGGGCGTGACGGAGGCGGAGCAGCGGGACCATGTGCCCTACCGGGACTGGGAGCGAGCCGGGTTCCTCACCCTCTGTCAGGGTGACATGATCGACAACCGGGACGTGATCACGGCCATTCTGGACGCCAAAAAGCGATATGACCTGAAAGCACTGGGCATTGACCAGTACCTGACGGCCACCATGACGCCGCTGCTCCAGGACGAGGGCGTGGAGATCATCGCCATCCCTCAGACCATGGCGGGCATGAGCCCGGCCATGAAGGAGCTGGAGGGCCTGATCCGGGAACACAAGATGCTCCACGTCCACAACACCTGCGCCCGGTGGTGCTTCGGCAACGTGCGGTGCGCGGTGGACGGCAACGAGAATCAGAAGCCCATGAAAAACCGGAGCATCGGGCGCATCGATATCACGGTGGCGTGGATCATTGCCGTGGCAGCGTGGATCGTGAAAAGAAATCAGAAGCCGGATCTGGCGGAGGCTATGCGGCAGCGAGAGTATCACTTGTAAGGAGTGGAGATATGAGAAAAAGATTTGCAACGGCAATCGTCAAAAATGTCAGCATGATCGTTTTGGTGGCCGGTGCAGCCGTTACGGCTGTAGGCGCCGGGATGATCTATCTGCCAGCCGGTTTGATTACCGGCGGCGTGCTGGCCATGGCTGGTGCTGTGGTAGCCATGTTTGGTGAGGAGGACGACAGATGAGTTTGCGCAAGGGCCTGGTGAGAGCTGGGCGGACACTGGACAGTCCCCGGCAGAAATCTCTCGGAGGGGCGATCCCAACGCTGACTTTGGATAACCCGGCGGGCTGGATCTCCGGCGAGGAGAGCGTAGCCATGAGTCGGGACAAGGCCATGAAGGTGTCAACGGTGAACCGGTGCGTAGAGGTCTTGAGCACGTCTATGGCGGTGCTTCCGGTCTACACCATGAATGAGTCCACTAAGGAGCGGCTGCCGGATCATCCTCTCCAGCCTATGCTGTGGAGCCGGGCCAATGAGTCCATGAGCACCTTCGACTACCAACGGCTGATGATGTGCAACCAGCTGCTGCGGGGCAATGCCTATGCAGCTATTGTGCGGGATCCCCGGAGCGGCCGGCCGCAGGAGCTAATCCCCCTGCCTCCGGACTATGTATCGCCGGTTTTCGATGATAACGGCGTTTTCTGGTATGTATTCACCCACCCGGTCAGCGGCGAGATGACGCTGCTTCGTCCGGAGGATGTGATCCACTACAAGGCGTACAGCGAGGACGGCATTGAGGGCGTGAGCGTGCTCAAGCGGGCGTCTCTGACCCTGAGCACCGCCCGGGCTGCGGCGCAGTACGAAAACAGCACGTGGCTCAACGGCGGGCAGCCTTGCGGCATCCTGACCACGGATTCCGACCTGGGCGGGCAAGTACAGCGCGTGCAGGCAGACGGCTCTACCGTATGGGTGGATCCCAAGGAGGAGCTGCGGCGCTCTTGGGAGAGTGTTCACCGAGGGCCGGACAAGGCGTTCCGGGTGGCGGTGCTGGATCTGGGCTTGAAGTATCAGCCTATCTCCATGACCAACAGTGACGCACAATTCGTGGAGAGCAACGAGATCCGGGTGGCGGATGTGTGCCGGTTCTTTGGCGTGCCCCTCCATCTGGCCTATGCCGGAAAGCAGAGCTACGCCAGCAATGAGCAAAACGGCATTGAGTTTGTCAACTACACCTTGCTGGGCTACGAGACCCAGTGGGGGCAGGAGGACACCTACAAGCTGCTGCTGCCGTCTGAGCGGGCGGGCGGTCTGCGGATCAAGCGGGAGCTGAAGGTGTTCCTCAAGGGCGACACCACGGCTCAGGCTGCTTACTACCGGGCACTGCGGGAGATCGGCGCGCTCAACGCTGATGAGATCCGCGCACTGGAGGACCGGGGCAGGATCCCCGGCGGCAGCACCTACTATGCAAGCTGGAACTACGGCCCCCTGGCGGATTTTGCCCGCCTGAGCGTGATCCGGGCGCTGGGGAAAGATCCGGATGATGGAGGTACAGCATGAATGGAATTTTAAAGGCCGCCAATGTGGAGAAGCAGGCGGTCAGTGAGGATGAGCTGCGGCTCATCAACAAGCAGACACTGCGGGATCTGACCGCCGACGAAGTGTTCACCTTCCGCATGGCGGCCTGTGACAATCAGGTAGACCGGGACTTTGAGCGGTTTACGGACAAGGCGCTGGAGGAACTGGCCCCGCTGTTTGTCGGCAAGTCTGTGCTGATGGATCACAAATGGTCCGCCGCCAACCAGACGGCCCGAATCTACGCCGCCGCCGTGGAGCCCCGTGGCGAGATCAAGCAGCTGGTGCTGCGGTGCTATATTCCCCGGAGCGACGCCACGGCGGCGACCATTTCCGCCATTGAGACCGGCATTTTGAAGGAGTGTAGCGTGGGCTGCCACATGGCCAGTGCGATCTGCTCTATCTGCGGGGCGGATCAGTCTAAGGTCTACTGCGAGCATCACGCCGGACAGACCTATGACGGCCAGTTGTGCGTGATGGCGCTGGATAATCCAATGGACGTCTACGAGGTGTCCTTCGTGGCTGTCCCGGCTCAGCCGGAGGCCGGCGTTATTAAGTCCAAGCGCTACGGAGGCCCGGCGGAGCCGGCTTCCGATCCCGAGACCCAGCGCATGGCGGAGGCCATGCAGGAATTAGAAACAAGACGATATGGAGGTATGTGAGACATGACTTATCAGGAATTGCTGGAACTGAAAAACAAGCGGGCGGAAAAGGTCCGCGAGGGTGAGGGCCTGCTGGCGAAGAAGGATTTTGACGCCCACAAGACCCTGATGGGCGAGGTTCAGAAGATGAACGCGGAGATCGACGCTGCCGAAAGCCAGCTGGCCGAGGAAGGCCGCTTCGCCGAGGGCGACGCCAAGATGAAAGCTCTGCACGCCCAGAAGCAGCAGGAGAAGGCGGAAAAGGAGACCGAGAAGAGCGTGGACGCCATCCGGTCTGAGCCGGAGTACGCGAAGGCGTGGGCTGAGGCCCTGCGGACGGGCATGACCGTGAAGAAGTCCATGGGCGTGGAGAAGTTCAACATTCTGCACAAGGCCCTGACGGTGGGCGGCGGCACTCCCGTCGGTTCCGACGGCGGTTTCCTCGTTCCCATCGATTTTGATAACGCCATCATCCGGGAGACCAAGGACTATCTGGATCTCTCCACCCTGTTCAACGTGGAGACGGTTTCCACCATGACCGGCTGGCGTGCCGTTGAGGTGGCGGGCCAGCGGACCAAGCTGCCTCTGGTGGGCGAGAATACCACCATCGGCAAGAATAACCAGCCCAAGTTCAAGAAGGTCTCTTACAACATCGGCAAGTATGGCGACCGCCTGGTGGTGTCCAGCGAGCTGATGGAGGACAATACCGCCGGCCTGATCCAGTACCTGGCCCAGTGGTTCGGTCCCAAGTACATCCTGACCAAGAATGATCTGCTGCTGACGATCCTGAAAAAGCTGACCTTCACGGCTCAGAGCGCCACCACTGACAAGGACAAGGTCAAGGCCATCAAGTCTATCCTGAACAAGAGCCTGAACACGGCATACAGCCGGGGTGCTGTGCTGCTGACCAACCAGAACGTCTACGATGAGATGGACAACTGGGTGGACGGCAACAACCGGCCTATGCTGGTGCCTGATGTGTCCGGCGATTTCGACCGCTTTAAGGGCCGCCGCGTGGTCTACGGTGACAACGATCTCATCGGTGAGCACAAGGCCGCGTCTAAGACCTACGATCCCCTGTTTATCGGCGACTTCAAGGCGGCGGCAACTCTGTTTGTCCGTAAGGGCATGGAGGTCGCGGCTACGGATGTGGGCGGCGACGCATGGGCTAACGATGCCTATGAGCTGCGCTGCCTGTGCCGCATGGACGCCGAGAGCGTGGACGATACCGCTGTGGTATTCACCGGCTACGAGCGCGCCACCATCGGCGGCTGATCGGAGGGGTGACGGATGGCGGCGTTTAGTGATCGGCAGGCCAGCATCCTGAGCTACTGCCGGATCGACGATCCCACGCCGGAGGACCTGGCCCTGCTGGAGGGTTTCCATGCGGACGCCGTCAGCTACATGCGCAACGCGGGCGTGGCGGAGCCAGAGGCCGGTTCCGCCCGCCTGCCCCAGTACAACGCCTGCATTCTGGCGCTGGTGCTGGACGCTTGGGACAACCGGGGCACTCAGACTGCCGACAAGGCGTTTGCAGACAATCCGGCCTTCCGGAGGCGGCTGAACCAGCTGAAGCGGACGGAGCCTGTGACGGTGTCCGAATCGGACACGGGAGGCTAAGCCATGGATGTAAATGCTGGAAAGCTGAATAAGCGGGTGGAGATCGTGCGGATCTCCACCTCCCCTGACGCTGACGGCTACGCAGCCCCCACGGAGACGGTGATCCGGCGCCCCTGGGCGCAGTTTTCCCGGGTCAGCGGCTCCGAGGCGCTGCGGCAGGGCGCGGACATGGGCGACGTTAAGGTGCGGTTCCTGATCCGCTCCGGGCATACGGCCATCAGCCGGAAGGACCGGGTGCGGTACAACGGCGCGGACTACGAGATCGAGTACGTCAATGACTACGGCGACAGCGGCGAGTATACGGAGCTAATCGCCAGGCTGCTGACAGCGGGAGGCTGAGTATGAGCATCAACGAGACCATCATCGAGGCGGTGACGCCCATCGTGCCGGTATGCGTTCCGGATGTGTACCGGCCGGACGCCGGGGAGACTCCGGCAGAGGTCTACTGCGTGTTCAACTACACGGAGTCTCCGGATGTGTTCGGTGACGATGAGCCGCAGGCCATTCGGTATCTGATCCAGCTGCACCTGTATCTACCGCTGGGGCAGACGCCGCTCCGCCTGAAACGGCAGCTCCGGCGGGCTATGCTGGACGCCGGGCTTGTGGTGGGAGATTATACCAACGCCAGCGATCTGGAGGGCCAGCACTACGTTTTGGAGTGTCAGGCGCTGGATCTGGAGGTGGGCTGATGGGCTTCACGGTCAGAGGTCTTGACGAATTTTCCCTATCCCTTCAGGAGCTGGCGGAGCTGCCGAACGCGGTGCAGGATGACATGCTGGAGGCCGGAGCCGCAGTTGTGGCCAAAGCCCAGCGAGACAAGGTGATGGCCTACGGCATCTATGACCGAGAAAGCACCCAGCATGTGGCGGATTCCATCAAGCCGGGCAAGGTGAAACTGAAAAAGGGCGAGAGGGTCATCTATGTCAGCCCCACGGGTAAGCGGAAACGGGGCAACACAGAGACCCGCAACGCGGAGATCTTATTTGTCAACGAGTTCGGCAAGAAGGGCCAAAGCGCCCGGCCTGCCGTGCATGACGCCAACGAGGCCAGTGCGGAAGCCACCACGCGGGCAGAGTTCGAGGTTTATGACAGGTGGCTGAAATCCAAAAATCTGTAAGGAGGAAACCATGGGCAACAAAGCAGTTAAAACACCTCTTGGGATGGTGTCCAGTTACTTCTTCCCCTTTGCCAGTGAGCCGGTTGGCACCCATCCGGTCTACGGCGATAAGGTGGACATGGGCGCAGCCGTCAAGGGCTATCTGAGCCTGACCACGGCCTCCGGCGACATCACCGGCGATGACGCCATGCTGCTGTATTTTGAGCAGTTCGTCTCCGGCCAGATCGACGTGGAGACCACGCTGAGCGATCTGGAGGTCAACGCCAAGATCTACGGCCACAGCTACAAGGCGGGCCGGGAGACCGCCAAGGGCGAGGACAGCGCCCCCAACGGCGCCTATGCCTTTATTGAGCCGATCCTGAAGAAGGACAAGACCCTGGTCTACCGGGCCTCGTTCTTCTACAAAACCACGGCCATGCTGAGCGCGGAGAAGCAGGAGGCGGACACCCGCAAGAGCGACTTTAATCCCAAAATGAACGCGGTGAGCCTGCGGGTGATGAAGGACAACGCGGACGCATGGCGTGAGCGGCAGGAGTTCCCCACCCAGTCCGAGGCGGAGGCGTTTATTGACTCGCTGGCGGGCGGCACGGCGGCCTACGGCGTGACCATCACCCATATCGGCACCGGCACCAGCGATCCCGGCGAGGGCACCACCTATGTGACCGCCGGGCAGAGCCTGGCCATCGACTTCGGCACCAAGGATCCCACGGCGCTGTATGACAACGCCACCAATGTGACCAGCAATCTGGCCGCACATAAGTACACCGTCAGCTCCATCGCGGCGGCTCACGAGATCGTGGCCGTCTGGAGCACCTGATCTTTACCGCAAGGACGGCCCGCACCGGGCCGTCCTTGCAGGAGGTTTTTGCCATGCGATACGTTACCTTTGATTTCAACGGCAGCCCTCTGCCGCTTATGCTGACGATGGGGGCGCTTTTTGATATTTTTGACCGCTTTGGCGTCCATGACAGCATCCTGCGGGCCACCGGGGCCATGGAGGACACGGAGGACGGCTGGTGGAAATGTCGCAAACTGGCAGCGCTATTGGCCGAGCAATATGAGCTTTGGAGCCGCCGACAGGGTTATGACCCCAGCACCCCAAGGAGGGCTCTGTCTCTGGCCCGCTGCGACCGCCTAAAACTCCGACTTGCTGTAAAACAGACCATTGAGCGGGGCTTTTACCGGGCCGTGCCCTCCGGAGAGGACGCCGGGGAGATCAACTTAGTTCTGGCGGCCCGGGAGGATGAGCGGGCGGAGGATCCGGAGCGGCTGCGAGTTGGGTTTCTGGCCGTATGCGCCGCCCGGCTGCATCTGGCCCCGGCAGACGCCCTGCTGCTGACGCCGGGTGAGTACCTGGACATGGTGACGCTTTTGAGCGGCGGAGAGGAGGGAGACTATGGCGGTCCGGAAAATTGAAACGGAAATTTCCATCAAAAACGAGGCGGAATTTCGGAAGCAGATGAAGGCTGTGAACAACAGCCTTTCCAGCATGAAGTCCGAGATGGCCAAGGTCTCCGCCGAGTTTGACGGACAGGCCAACAGCGCCGAGGCGCTGCGGAAAAAGCAGGCCATTTTACAGCAGCAGTATGACCAGCAGAAGGAGAAGGTCCAGGCACTGGCCCGGATGCTGGAGAGCGCCAAGAGCGCCTACGATGAGAACAGCGATGTGGTGTTAAGCTACCAGCGGCAGCTGAACACGGCCACGGTGGAGCTGATCAAGTTCGACCGGGAGCTGAAGAACACCGACAAGTATCTGGATGAGGCCGCCCAGTCCGCAGACGGTACGGCGTCCAGCATCGATGAATTCGGCAAGGCCGTCAAGGACGCCGGAGATGAAGGCTCCGACGGCATGGGCCAGCTCAAGGAGGCATTTGGACAGCTGGGCGAGGCAGCCAAGAGCGGCGACATCAACGGCGTTGTGGCGGCTCTGGGCTCCATGAAGGGCGTACTGGTGGGCGGTGCGGCTGTGGCCGGGGCCAAGGCTCTGGCGGACGGCATCGTCAACATCACGGAGTCCACCAAGGAGTACCGGACCATTTTAGGGACGCTTGAGGTCTCCAGCAAGCAGGCCGGATACACCCAGGAGCAGACCACGGAGATCTACAAAAAGTTTCAGGCGGTGCTGGGCGATACGCAGAAGGCCGCCACGGCTACCGCCAACCTTCAGGCGCTGGGGCTGAGCCAGGAAAACCTGCGGACCATCATGGAGCAGGCCATCGGCGCATGGGCCACCTATGGCGATTCCATCCCCATCGACAGCCTGTCCGAGAGCATCAACGAGACGGTGCAGGTGGGCAAGGTCACCGGCGTCTTTGCGGACGCCCTCAACTGGGCAGGCACCAGCGAGGACGAGTTCAACGAGCGCTTGGCGGCCTGCGCCGACACTACCGAGCGGGCCAATCTGGTGCTGACGCAGCTATCAGAGCAGGGCCTACAGGCCACCGGGCAGGCGTGGGTGGAGAACAACCAGGACATCATCGCCGCCAACACCGCCCAGGAGACCATGAACGAATCCATGGCCCAGCTGGGCGAGGCGCTACAGCCTGCGGCCAGCTTCCTGCTGGAGTACGGATCTGCTCTGGTGGACGTGGCAACGATGGGCGTCAACGCTCTTTCGAGTCTGGTGGAGTGGTTCGACAATCTTTTCAACGCGCAGCAAAAGGCCACGCAGGCCAGTTTTGAGGCCATCGACAGCCAGTACAGTCTGGCAGACTACCAGGCCAATGGCCTGGTCAATGCCGGCGGCGTCATCGACTACGCTGCCGCCAAGCGGATGCAGGACGCCGGGACATTCAAGCGGGCCGCCGGGGTGTCCAAATCGGATGCGCTCCAGCGGGGCTGGAGTGTCTCGTCTGTGTCGGACCTCCTCAAGCGGCGGGTCAACGGCTCCCACGCAAACGGCCTGGATTACGTCCCCTTTGACGGCTATGTGGCGGAGCTGCACCAGGGCGAGGCGGTGCTGACTTCCGGCGAGGCCAGCTTCCTCCGCAGCGCCATGGCGGCGGGGCGGACGCTGGGCGGCAATCGACGGAGCAACCGGGCCGTGTCCGATTCGGACACCGGCGGCAGCGGCGGCACGCCCAAGGTCTATGACCTGACGATCCCGGTGGAGCTGACTATTGACGGCGCCACCTTCGCCCGGAAGGAATACAAGTACCGCATCGCGGAGGACAACCGCCGGGGCGTCTCTCTGGCGGGGAGAGGAGGCAGCCGATGACACGGCCACCCTATATCGTAGACGGCGTGGATTTCACCGACTACGTCAACCGCTGGCAGTACTCCGTGGGCTATGTGTACCGGGAGGGCTCCAACGCGGCCCTGCGGCTCAGCGGCTTGCAGCCCCGGGACCTGCTGGCCATCAAGACCCGGGTCTCCGTGACGGTGAACGACCAGCAGGGGCCGCAGCTGGCGGCGCTGCTGACGGCGGTCCTGAAGAACTACGTGCAGCTCACCTACTTTGAGCCCAAGGACAACGCCGTCCGGACGGCCACCTTTATGCCCACGGTGGAGGAGGTAAGCATCCCGCCGGTGCCCGGTTCCGTCCGATGGGGCAAGGGCTTCCGAATCACCATGGAGGAGGCGTGACGATGGCAGTTAACGAGATCCGCTACAAGGGCGTCAGCTACGCCGCGGACGATGATATCAAGGTCCCCTCCGGGATCCTATACGAGGTCAAGGCCCTCCGCTCCGACAGTCTGGAGGCCAACAGCCTCACTGTCACGGTGTTTTCCAATGATAAGGCCATCATGGGCTTTGCGAAAAATGACAAGGTGGAGTATTTCCGGAATGGCCGCCGGGTTGGCGTGTACTACCTCCAGACGGTGGAGCGGGTCGGCAGCGACGCCTATACGCTCTCCGCCCTCTCCGCACTGGGACGGCTCATCACCATGCGCCACGCGGGCGGCATCTACACCGGCCAGACGGTGGCGGAGGTAGTCCCCCAGATCTGCGCCCCGGTGGCGGTGATGATCGAGAGCGTATACGCCAGCCGCCAACTGTACGGCTACCTGCCATACAGCAACCCGGACAAAGAAAAAGGCAACGGCCGCAGCGCCCGGGATAACCTCTCCCAAGTCCTGTTTGCCATCGGTGCGTCTCTGGGAACTGACGAGAACGGCGTCATGCGGGTGGAGAAGCTGTGGGACGGCGTCTCTGCCACGATCACGGCGGACCAGATCAACGAGGACAGCTGCTCCACCGTGTACGAGACCCCGGTGAGCGCCGTGGAGATCACGGAGCACCAGTGGGTCAAAAGCCAGGATACCGTCACCCTCTTTGAGGGCACGGCAGAGGACGGCACTCTGGTGACGTTTGAGGAACCCGCTCACAGTCTGACGGCAGAGGGCTTCACGATCATCGAGCAGGGGGACAACTACGCCATCCTGTCCGCCGGGACCGGCACCCTCACCGGCAAGAGCTACAACCATCTGACGCGCATCGTCCGTCGGACGGTGACGGATGGAGTAGAGGAGAACGTGGTGACGGTGAGCGACGCCACGCTGGTGTCCCTCACCAACAGCGTGGACGTGGCCAAGCGCATGGCGGACTACTACCGCCACCGGGAGATCATCCGGGTGGACGTAGAGCCCGGCACAGAGCGGGCTGGCAGAGTGGTGCAGATTTTTCACCCATGGGATAAGGAGATGGTGCAGGCTTGCGTGGAGAGCCGGGAGACGGTGATCTCCGGCATCCTCAACAGTCAGACCAGCGCGCTGGTGGGCTTCACCCCGGCGCAGCCGGAGGCGGCGGAGTTTCTGGACGAGCGGGTAGTCCTTACCGGCTCCGGCGAGTTCCAGATCCCGGAAGGCACCACAACGATCCACTATGTGATGATCTCCGCCGGGCAGGGCGGGCGCTGCGGCGAAAAGGGCGAGGATACCCAATCGGGGCCTAAGTTCTCGTGGACGAACCCGGTTTTTGAGGATCGGGTAGACGGCTACGCGTTGGCGCTGGGTGGCAAGGGCGGCCCCGGCGGCAAGGGCGGCATGGGCGGCAGGATCGTCGAGGGCGATCTCGACGTGTCCCAGTTGAAAAGCCTTGCCTATGCTTGCGGAAAAAGCGGCAAGGGCGCCGAATTTAGCCCGGACGATCTCCCCGGCACGGACGGCACGGATACGGTGTTCCACGGCATGACTACGGCGGGCGCGTCTGCCCCCGATTGGGGCTTCACGGATCCCATCACCGGGGAGCAGTTCGGCGGCGTCGGTGAGGACGGCCTCCCCGGCGGCGACGGCGCCGGACGTGATCCGTCTGAGAGTGAGTACACAGATGATAGCGTCCAGCAATATGTCAATGGCACGATTGCTTATGACGAGGACGGGAACGCTTTTACCCCCGGCCCTGTGGCTGGCAGCGAGGGAAAAGTCAGCATGACCAGAATCGCATCAACAAGCACCCCGCGCAGTTTCGGCTGGTACAGCTCCGGTCTGGGCGGCGGCCCGGCGGCGGGAGCCAACGGAAAAGCCGGATCCTCCGGACGCGGCCTGCCGGGCGAGACAACCGTTGATGTGACCGGCGGCCCCGGTGCGGACGGCATGACGGCCACGCTTATCCCCTCCAAGCCGAAGCGGTACGGCAGGGGCGGACGTGGCGGCTACGGAGGCGGCGGCGCCGGATCCGGCGGCATTGCCGTGAAGAACGGAAACGGCACCATTACCCCCGGCACACCCGGGTCCGGCGGTTTAGGCGGCCCAGGCGGCCCAAGCGCGGACGGCTGTGTTATTTTGTACTACCGCAAATTCGGGCAAGCAAAAGCCGGGCCGTTGGTCCAGCGTGGCGGCGGATTGTTTTTCGACCGTCTGAACAAACTTTTCATCGTGTGAGGTGATTCCAATGACGCTTGAACAGAGAATCGCAGTTTTGGAGGAGATCTTCGCCAAGCTGCAAGACTATTACACATCCGCCTACTCCGGCGAGGAGATCGACGCGCGGCTGGCCTCCGCCGGTGTGCCTATCGGCATCACCAAGGAGTACAAGAGCGTAACCGAGATGAACCAGGACTTCACCGGTGCGGACGTCCAGCGCGGCCAGTTCGTTTTGATTCTGCCGGACAGCACGGCCTCTGCGGACTATGGCAAGGTGTACCTCAAGGGCACGGCCAACTGGGTGTATGCCTTTACGTTGACCACGCTGACGTCCATTAAAGGCCCCATCGGCCCTCCCGGTAAAAAGGGCGACAAGGGCGATCCCGGCGAGGCCGGTTCCAGCTTCGTCATTTTGGGTTACTTTGATACGCTGGACGCCCTCAAGGCAGCCGTCCCCAATCCCAAGGCCGGTGACGTGTATGGCGTGGGCACTGCGCCTCCGTACAACATCTACATCTGGGATTCCGTCCACGGCAAGTGGGTACCCAACGGCAACCTGCAAGGCCCGCAGGGCAAGCAGGGCATCCAAGGCCCCGAAGGAAAGCAGGGGCCGGAGGGGAAGCAAGGCCCGGAAGGCCCTGTGGGCGGCTCCAGCAACTTCGTCCGCTACGACGCGCCCCAGAACCTCACAGACGAGCAGAAGGCGCAGGCCCGGACGAACATCGGCGCGGACACCGTACAGGGTGCGGTGCTCTACACGCCGCAGACGCTCAGCGATGCACAGAAGGCGCAGGCGCGGAAAAATATCAACTCCGTCCCCGGCGGGTTTGGGTGGGGTGAAGCGATGAAAGATGTGCTTGCATCCGATGCCAAAGACACCTATGAAACATACTGTGGCAAGCTTGATATGTTGCTTGCCGATATGCCCGACGGAACATCGCAACTTATTTATACACGTGGCCCAGTTTCAACGGGCCAATATTCTGGGGCCGGGAATATCGTTGCCGTTCTATCAAAAATATTGGGGACGAGCGCATCACTGATCGGCCTTTCGCCCGACCCGAGAGGCACTACCAACGGATTGTGGCGAATGCTGAAGGATAACGGGAATTGGCAGCCCGTCGAATGGATCAACCCGCCCATGACGCTTGGCACTGAGTACCGCACCACGGAGCGGTATCTCGGAAAGCCGGTGTACACAAAGACCTTTAATATTCCAGTATCCGCTTTTGAAAATCAGCTTCCATCGTATAGCCATGGAATCGATCATCTGGACCGCCTAGTAGATGCACGCGTGTATTGCAGAGCTGATTGGATCAGGATACTCCCGTGGTCGTACTTTGATTCAACTGCATGGTCGGCTCAGTATATGTTAAATTCGTCTGTTATAAAATTTGAGCTTGGCTCTAACGCCTTAGCTCGAATCAAAGAATACACAAATGGTGTTGATGCGACGCTTAAATACACCAAGACCACCGACTGACCATGGACTATTGCGTGATATGCGGAGCCATTGTGCCGGAGGGGCGGTGGGTTTGCCCTTTGTGCGAGAGACAATGGCCGGAATTTTAACTGCACGAAAGCAAGTCGGAACTACCCTAAAAACTGCAACTTTTTAAGGGGGTGTGAAATGGAAATTTTACAAATTGTATTAACTGCCGCCACCGGCTCCGGGGTCACGGCCATTGTTTTGGCCCTGCTCCAGCGGAAGTGGGCCAAAGATGACAAGCGGGACGCCATCGTGGACGCGCTGAAAGTGCTGCTGATCGACCGGGTGCGCTATCTGGGCCAGAAGTACATCTCTGACGGCAGCGTAAGCCTGTCGGACAGGGAAACGCTTGACGAGATGCACCAGGCGTACAAATCCCTTGGCGGCAACGGACACCTGAAAATCATTATGTCCGAGGTCGGCGAGCTGCCGATCCGAAAAGAGTGAAAGGAGAAAAACATGGAGAACATCAAGAAACGGCTGGGCAATCTGCTGGCGGTGAAAAGCCTCGTGACCATCACCCTGACGGTGATCTTCGCGGTGCTGGCTCTGCGGGGTGACATTTCCGGGACGGAGTTCCTGACTATCTTCACCACGGTCATCGCGTTTTATTTCGGCACCCAGCGGGTAGCCGAGGACAAAAACGGTTGAAGACTCAACCGAAAATTTTGAAAGGGGTACATACCATGGAAAAGATCTACGAGAACATCATCAACGAGGGAAAGGCCGCCGGCAAGACAATCGAGGCTATCAATGCCAAACTGAAAGCGGCGGGGGCCAACTTCCACCTGAATCCTGACGGCGGCGTGGCCGGTTGGACCGAGGACGAAATGCGGGAGGGCTTTATCCCGGCTGAGACCGAGCCGGAGGCGCTCCCTCAGACGCTGGATACCCGTCGCCGGGAGGATCTGGCGGGCACCGTCCAGATCCAGCGGATCGTCGGAGCCACCTATGAGGTGACTTATGACGAGGACGGCTACTTCCTCAAGGCTTCCCGTGTGCGCCATGGTTGATACGTTTGACTGCGCCCGTGCGCAGATCTACCACAACACCGGCAAGCTGACCCCGGCGCAGATCAAGGCCAAGACCGGCTGCACCCACATCATCAACGGCTACCTGTTTAACGGCAAGTTTCAGCCGGTGGGCTGGACGGTGATTGACGGTAAGATCATCAGCCGGGACAAATACCAGGACTGGGGCGTGGCCATTGGCAATGACGGTAAACCTAAGATGCTGACGGACCGGGGCGGCAGCTTCCTTTCTGGCGTGCCCATCCTCAAGGGCGGCTCCAAGCTGTACCGGAATCTGACGCCAGACGTGGCCCGGTCTGCGGCCCGGACGGCGGTAGGCTGGCTGGCAAACGGCAAGGTGGTGTTGTGGTGCGACAAGTCCAGTTTGACCCGTGAGCAGCTCCAGAATAAGCTGCTGGGGCTGGGCGTGGTGGACGCCCTCATGCTGGACGGCGGCGGCTCTACCCAGGGCATCTTTCCCGGTGGGAAGGTGGTCAGCACCCGGAAGGTGCCTACCATGCTGCTGTTCTGGGAACGGTCTGCCAAGGCGGAAGATCAAGCCCTCGTATGGGGCAAGGCTCACGGCCTGCTGACAGACGCCAACGCCGGCGACACGGTGACCCGCGCCGACATGGTCCGGGCGCTGTATCAGATCAGGGGGAATAACCATGGTTGAGATCAACGCTTACAGCAAAGCCGCCTCCGGGGGGAAGCAGCTCTCCGCGCATTTCAAGGTGCGGGAGTTTGCGTGTGGAGACGGGTCTGACGCTGTTTTGGTGGCTCCCCGGCTGGTGATGGTGCTGGAGAGCATCCGCACCCACTTCGGCGCTCCGGTGGTCATCCACAGCGGGTACCGCACACCGCAGTACAATGCCAAGGTCGGCGGCGTGGCCCACAGCCAGCACTGCTATGGCATGGCGGCGGATATTTCTGTCAAGGGCCAGACTCCGGCAGCGGTGGCAGCCTTCGCACGGACGCTGATGCCCGATTGGGGCGGCGTGGGCGTCTACGCCAAGAAGGGCTTTACCCACATCGACGTCCGGGAGAAACGCTCCGACTGGACAGGCTAAACATCTGAAAGGAGGGCCAGAAGATGGCAACAACATCCACGCGGTTAATCCGTGCTCTGCAAGTCTGGGTAACCCATGGAAAAAACAAACCGAGAGATCCGGGCGCTGTTGTCGTCAATGGCCCCGGCCCGGGCGGCGCAGGCCGTCCGGCTGGTAGGCTTGCCGCCTGACGAGGAGACGGCGGTGCTGGCGGTGGACGTCAACGGCCAGAGCTGCCTACAAGCGGTGGCGCTGCTCCACGTCAGCGTGGACGGGTTGGCCAAGATCCGGCGGCGTGCCTACGCCAAGATCGCGGATGATATGCAGGGATAAGAAAAGCCGTGTCCGAATCGGACACGGCTTTCTTATTTTTCTTCCCACGCCACCAGCGTCCACCCCTTATACGTGGAAACTGTGCAGGGTTTTCCATTCGCCCTGCGAAAATTGCCCTCCATGGAGCGCTTGATCTGGCGGAAGCCAGAGGAAATGGCAGCGGCGCTGGCCTCCGTCGGCTCCATGCCAAAGTCGGAGGTATGCTGTCTGGCCCAGTCCGTCAAATTGGTCACAACAACCGGCTCACCGTCCGGCGTGCGCAGGTGCCAGATCTTGGCGTTGCGGTTATGCGGTCCACGCTGGCCCTCCGGCAATGCCAGCGCGGCCTCCGTGCCGTGGGCCAGATTGCCGGTTCTTTCCGCTGCCGCAGCGGCGTTCCGCTTGGCGGCGGCGCTCCACTTGTTGTGCCGTCCCTTGTGCTGTTGGCTGCGCCATGCGGCGGAGCAGGCCGGGGAGCAGGTGCGCTTGTTGTTGGACGGCGGGGTCGAGAACTTGGCCCCGCAAATCACACATTGACGGATCATATCAGCCTCCGGACGTCCACGCCCAGCGCGTCAGCTACGGAGATCAAATTCTTGGCGGTGAGGTTCCCGGCCTCCGCCTCGCCCAGCTCCACCCGCTGGATCTGGCGGATGTTGACGCCGGACGCTTCCGCCAGCTCTGCCTGCGTCATGCCCGCCATCCGGCGGGACCACTCCAGCTTGGTGATGGGGCGGTTGTGACAGTCCCGGCCGTAGTTGACCAGAGAGCAGGAGGTGCAGTCTCCGTCTGCCCGCTGACAATCCGCGTATTTTCTGCGCATCGTGGGCCTCCTTACCAGATCAGATCAAAAATTTCGCTCATGGGATCGCTGGTCTCGACATCGTAGTAGTCGCCATCGTTATAACGGGCCTCAAGCAGCTCTTCGCCGGTCAGACCCTCGGGGTCATCCTCGACATCAAACACGACCGGTATGCCAAGCTCGCGCGCAGCAGCAAGCGTGTGGTGCTTGTCGTTCTGCATGGCGTACTCAACACCATCGATGAGCCCGACATAAGTACAAGGGATAACGACCTCGGTCACGCCCTCCAGCTCCGCTTTCTTTGCTTCCACGATCTCGGCGTCGATGTAGTGCTGGCTGCTGATGTACTTCATTTTTATTTCCTCCTGGGGTGTTCCCCTCTCTTGTTTACATCCTTATTATACGCTAATATTGGCGTAAAATCAAGAGAAAAAAGCAAAAAAGTCGCGGATGATATGCAGGGATAGAGAAAAGCCGTGTCCGATTCGGACACGGCTTTTCTCTATTTTTCCAGTTCATTTTCGAGCGCTTCGATAATGAATTGACGCTTAGAAATTCTTCTGCTGGCGGCGGCCTCGGCGATCTTTTGCATCATTTCTTTAGGGATGTCAGCTGTTAGTCTGGTATAGTTCTCAGCACGCCACCGCTTTTTTGCCTGGTCCTCTTTCTCAACGGCGGCATCTGACATGATATAGTGATAGATCTTCCCGTCAGGCATCCGCTTTGTTCGCTCACGCGTCATTCCGCTCCACCTCCAGACCCTTTCTGATGAGCCGCTTGATTTCCGTCTGGCGGGCTTTGCCTTCCAGCGCGGCGAGGATATCAGCATCGGTGTTGTTGTTCAGTTTCAAGCCGATGAAGGTGGTGTTTTGCGCCATCCACTGGCGTTTCGCTTCGCTATCCGGCATTGCTTAGCCCTCCTGCGCTTCCAGCAGGTCAAGAAACCAGGCAGCCCCGATTTCAGAAACATCGCGGTCACGCTGGAAACACCGGTAAGACGTCCGCGCGGAGGCGGGGGCTTTGTAGTAGTCACTCCGTGAAATTTCGGTGACTTCCTCCGGGTGGGCGATGCGGTAGCCCTTGTTTGATTTCCGGATGGAATAGCTAACCTTATAGAACTCGTCGAATCCGATTTCTTTGATATAGATCGTTTTCATTTTTATTCTCCTTTGTCGCTGCGGATCAGATGCTCCGTGGCAATACGGGTGTTCTCGTCGGCGGGTTCTATGTCCCAACCTCTGTCATAGTTGCAAACAATTTCGCCGTTTCGCTTGAGCATCAGTTTGGAAATGCGACCTCCATTAATTCCCCATTTAGAACCTTCATCGTATTGCTTCATCCAGTAGTGAAAACTCTCGCCGTTGACCTTGATGCTGCCTTCCTTCCACATTTTCGCGTACCCCTTTCCTTTACTGTACCTATAATATACCATAGGTTTAACCTATTGTCAATAGGTTAAACCCAATTTCTCAAAATATTTTTAGGGCAGTTTGAGGGCAGAATACAGGCAGTTTCCGGGCAGTTTGGCTGTCCGGATTTTTTGTATCATGAGGGTAGGAAAAAAGGAGGTGCGCTATGAATTATTTTGCGAATCCCTATCAGGGGTACGGAAGCCCCTACGGATACCCCTCTGCGGCCCCGCAGGGCGCCGCAGGAGCGCTCCAGGCGTTTGGGGGGGCAAGTTACCCGGGTCAACGGCCGGAACGGCGCTGACGCCTTCCGGATGGCCCCCAACAGCTCCATCCTGCTGATGGACGAGAATGACCCCATCGTGTGGCTCAAGCAGACGGACGGGGCAGGCTACGCCACGGTGACACCCTACACGGTGACGCCGTATCAGGCAGCGGCCCCGGTGGACGTGGCCGGACTGGAAAACCGTGTGAAAAGATTGGAGGAGATGCTGAATGGCAAACCCGATGATGCAGATGCTCCGGGGAAGCGGAAGCAGAAGGCCGAATAATCCCATCGCCATGATGGCGGAGTTCCGGAAGTTCGCGGCCAACATGACGCCACAGCGGGCGCAGCAACAGGTTGAAAAGCTGCTGGCGGACGGCACCATGTCTCAGGATCAGTTCCAGCAGCTTCAGCAGCAGGCCAAGGAATTCCTGGCATTTCTCAGTAAATAGGCCGGTGCGCAACGGCTTGTTTTAAATTTCGAAAGGAGATCAGATATGGATAACTATTCTCTGAGCGATCTCGCGGCCGTCACCCGTGACAATGACGGCGCAGGCACCAGCGGCGCCTGGTGGATCATCATCCTGTTCCTGTTCGTTCTCATGAGCGGTGGCGGCGGCTTCGGCTTCGGCGCCCGGCAGGGTGAGTTCGGCCAGTACGCCACGGCGGCCAGCCAGCAGGATATCCTGTTCGGCCAGCACTTTGGCCGGATCGATGACCGCCTGACCAACATTGGCAACGGCATCTGCAATCTCGGCTACGAGATGCAGGGCAGCATCGGCGGTCTGGGCAAGGAGATGGCCTTGGCCCAGAACGGCACCAACATGGCCATCATGCAGAGCACCAACGGCATCCAGGCTCAGATGGCGGAGTGCTGCTGCACCACCCAGCGGGCGCTGGACGGCATCAACGCCAACATTGACGCCAAGTTCGCGGCTCTGGAAAAGAGCCAGCTGGAGACCCGGATCGCACAGCTGGAGCAGGCCAACAACCAGCTCTACATGCGTGAGCAGCTGTGCGGCGTAGTGCGGTATCCCACCGGCTACACCTACAACGCCGGCCCCTCTCCCTTCTGCGGCTGCAACAACGGCTGCGGCGGCAACATCTGAGCAACTTTTTCCACAGCGGAAACAGTTCAGGCCCTTCTGGCCGGGTGACGGGCGGGGCCGGTGCCCCGCCCATTTATTCTGAAAGGAGAAATACTATGAGTTGTAAATCTGCACTTTATACCGCCATGCAGACCCCTACGGCGATCCCCGTTGACGGGATTCTTCCGCTGGGCAGCATCATCCGCCGGTACGGCTGCGACGCCAACCTCAACGGCAACGCGGTCAACATCACCAATGCCGGCTACTATGACGTGGACGTGTCCGTTACCGTGGCCCCCACGGCTGCCGGAACTGTCACCGTGACGCTGGTTAAGGACGGCGTGCCCATCCCCGGAGCCACCGCCTCCGCTGCCGCTGCTGCCGGTGCTCCCACCGTGCTGAGCTTCCCAGCGCTCGTGCGCCAGCCCTGCTGCGCTTCCGGCTCCGCTCTGTCTTTGGTGCTGACCGGAGCCGCCGCCACTGTCAACAACGTGGCCCTGCGGGTCCAGCGGATCTAAGGGGGTAGCCCATGGGTGCGATGACAAAAGAAGCCCTGCTCCAGTACAAGGACAAACTGGAGCAGGGGATCCTGGAGTATATGCGGATGCCGCCCGGTGACCGCTCTGCCAGCGGCGTCCGTGGAATGCTGGAGTGCTGGACCATGGTGGCCGCGGCTGCCAAGTCTATCGGCGGCAGCCATGGCGACTTTGACCGAGCCGACGCGGAGGCGTGGGCGGCCCGCATGGAAAACGAGGACGGTACCACCGGCCCGCACTGGCCCATGGATCAGACCACGGCCCTGGCGGAGAGCATGGGCCTGTCTTGGGACCATATCACCCCGTGGTGCTGGTGGGTCACCATGAACATGATGTACTCCGACTACGGCAGCGTGGCCATCCACTACGGTGTCAGCACGGCGGAGTTCTTCGCGGAGCTGGCCCAGGCGTTCCTGTTTGACAAGGACGGACCCGGCCCCAAGGCGAAGCTGGCGGCCTACTACCACGGCATCGTCAAGGCGAAGGAGTAAAAACGAGTTGTAATAGAGTTGTAATAGACCTCATTTTTTCTCGTTTTTCTTCCACTTTGCGAAAAATAAGAAAAGCCTGTAACCGTTGCGGTTACAGGCTTTCTTGGTCCGAGTGGCGAGACTTGAACTCACGACCCCTTGACCCCCAGTCA
>ENA-UOJE01000650-UOJE01000650.1-human-gut-metagenome-genome-assembly--contig:-C23-NODE-650-length-37543-cov-12.458867_pt1 | contig 37543 bp, 30 predicted proteins | sample MGYA00242341_ERZ723888 | MGnify/ENA metagenome assembly ERZ723888 | reverse complement strand
TGTTGGAAAATTCCTTCAATTAACTGCAATTTCACAAGACAAAAATTTGCCCTGAAAGGCATAGTTTAAATAAGCTTTCAGAAAATTCCGCACGCAAAAAACAGTTATAAAATCTGTTTTATTAGTTGTAAATTTGCCTGTTGGAATTGAGGCGCGGAAATATTTTGAGGAAAATCGAAATTTTATCTCCGAAAGGCCGGCGGGCTTATAGCGTGCTAAAATTGTAGGGCTTTTTTATGGGAAAACTGCCGTTGAGTACAATAGCTGATTTTTGCGTGTGGGAATAAAAAATTTTCAGCACTTTCATACTGAAATTGTGCGGTTAACTTTTTGGCTTTGTCTTATATGACTTTCATTCCAGACTGGTTTTTGGTTAAATTCCAATGCGTTATGCCTGTAAAAAAAGCTTCCGATAAAACTTTTGCATATTTTATTGCCACACTAAGGAGTGCCGCCCGCGGGAAGAAGTAAATTATCTGAAAATTCCCGCGCAAATTGCAAAAACTTTACAGTTGAATCCATCGCATTTTTGTCTATTTCAGCACAAGATTTTTTGTGCGGACAATTTTGCAATAACGTTTTTGCTTCAACTGCTAATTTATCGGCAAGGCTAAAATTTTTTAGGGAAAATTTGGTACTGCATTAAAAAAGTTTGCCAACAATAGCCGAAATAAAATTAAAAAAAACGATTTTTAGCGTCGGAAAATCTAAATTTCCCCTCCATTTTTTCGAGGCGTTCAAGGCAGCCCTTTACCAGCCTTGAACCGACGGTTTTTGAATTTACAATAATTTGATTTACAATAAATTAAAAAATATTAAAAATGCGGTCGGATTTAGTTGACCTGCCGTTTAAATTATAAGATTGTCGTACAGATTGAATAGATAGGGTTCCGATGCGGAACTTTACCGGCAATCCTCGGAACAAAAGGGGCAATGAAAAAGCATATCTTCATTTTTTCGATAATTGTAGCGTCAGTGAAAATTGCTTTCGCCGACGCAGCGGAGCTGCCCTACCCCCTGCCCCTGGAAAGCTATCCGGAGTCCGCATCGCTCTGGGCAACGCTCTGCGAAAGAGTGAAAATAGCCCCCTTCAACCTGTACGCCACGGCAGTTTTCTTGTGCGCGGTAATCCATACCTTTTCGCATAGATATTTTGTGGATATCGCCCACTTCATAAAAAACGAATCGAAGGGCTCGGGCGTATTTTATCTGAGCGACGCAAGCGACGAAACGCGCGACTTGTTTTCAAAAATCTTCCATCTGCTCGGCGAAGTCGAAGTCATATTCGCGATGTGGCTGATACCGTTGCTCGCGGGCTTCTGGTACGTTTACGGCTGGGACAACATGTCGGCGTACATCGACGCAATGACATACGACGAACACAAGTTCGGAGAGCCACTATTTGTAATGACGATTATGCTAATATCGGCGAGTAAGCCGATAGTGGACTCTGCCGCGTGGGCGATAAAAAAAGTCGCCGGAATCGGCGGCGGAACAGTGGGAGCTTGGTGGGTTTCCACAATCTGCATAGGTTCGGTGCTTGGATCGTTCATAACGGAACCTGCCGCGATTACGATTTCGGCATCGCTGTTGATATCAAAGTTCTTTGAATTTTCGCCCTCAAACAAGTTAAAATACGCAACTTTAGGGCTGCTGTTTCTGTCTGTATCTATTGGCGGAACCCTCACGCACTTCGCGGCTCCACCAGTGCTTATGGTGGCAAGAACTTGGGGGTGGGACACTATGTATATGATATCTACATTCGGCTTAAAAGCCGTCGCCGCCATTTGCGCTTCGACCGCCCTATACTACCTGATTTTCCGGAAAGAATTCGCGCTGCTCGAACAAAGGAGGAAGTCGGACACTTCAATAAGGGTATGCGAAATGCCGTCGCCCGCATGGCTTAGAGCGATTCATATGATATTTCTCGCATTTTCCATATTCTCAATGCACAGCCCCGTACTGCTCATTTTTTCTCTTATGACTTTTATTGCTTTTTGCGACGTCACGTCTATCTACCAAAAAAAGCTTCAATTCAAATCTCCGATACTCGTGGGGATATTTCTCTCGGCACTTGTAGTCCACGGAAGCCTGCAAGGCTGGTGGATAGAGCCCGTTCTGATGAGTTTAGGCAACAGAGAGCTGTTTATCGGGGGCATGGCGCTTTCGGCGTTCAACGACAATGCGGCAATTACCTATCTTGCATCTTTGGTGCCGGGCTTTACTGAAGCCATGAAATATATGATAGTCGCCGGGGCGGTGACGGGAGGCGGCCTAACAGTGATAGCGAACGCGCCGAATCTCGCGGGGCTATCCATTATGAAATCGCATTTTAAAGAGGGTGTTTCACCAAAATATCTATTTTATGGAACAATAGCCCCAACAACATTAGCCGCGCTGATATTTTACTTCAGCGCGTAAAACTTAAAATTTTCAGCAATCGCGCAAAAAAACATACCGGCGCACGGCGCCAAGAAAATAAAATGACCCAACAAGAAGACAGACAGGAATGGAACTCCTTTAAACGCGGCGCATGGACCGGCGGCACAGACGTGTCGGACTTCATACGCCTGAACTATGTACCCTACGAAGGCGACGATTCGTTTCTCGAACCCGCGACGGAAAGAACAAAAAAAATATGGGCAGAAGTGCTCGAGCTAATGAAGCAGGAGCGCAAAAACAACGGCCTGCTTTCGGCGGACGTTTCGACGCCGTCGGAAGTCGACTCCCACGGGGCCGGATACATAGATAAGGAAAACGAGATTATCGTTGGGCTACAAACCGACGCCCCCTTGCGGCGCGCAATAATGCCCTGCGGTGGATACAGAATGGTGCATTCGTCCTGCGAAGCCTACGGGTTGAAAGAGGACGAAACCGTAAAAAAGATTTTTACAAAATACCGCAAGACCCACAACGCGGGAGTCTACGACGCCTATACGCCGGAAATCCTCGCCGCGCGCAAGAGCGCGATAATAACGGGCCTGCCCGACGCCTACGGGCGCGGAAGAATAATAGGCGACTACCGCCGCCTTGCGCTCTACGGAGCCGACTATCTAATCGCCGACAAGAAGGCGCAAAAAGCCTCCAGCGACAATCTCGATATGACCGAGACAGTAATCCGCGAGCGCGAAGAACTTTCCGAGCAAATATACGCCCTCGAAGCGCTCAAGAGAATGACGCTCTCTTACGGCATAGATGTCTCGCGGCCGGCGGCGAATTTTAAAGAGGCTGTCCAGTGGACGTATTTTGCGTACCTTGCGGCAATCAAAGACCAAAACGGAGCGGCGATGTCGCTCGGGCGCGTGACGACCTTCCTTGATATCTACGCGCAGCGCGATCTTGAAAACGGCCTGATTACCGAGTCCCAAGCGCAGGAAATCATGGACGATTTCATAATAAAGCTCAGAATGGTCAGATTCCTCCGCACGCCCGAATACAACGACTTGTTTAGCGGCGACCCTGTCTGGGTGACCGAATCTATCGGCGGAATGTGCGCGGACGGCCGCACGATGGTCACCAAAAACTCGTTCAGGCTTCTTCATACGCTTTCCAACCTCGGCCCCGCGCCCGAGCCCAATATCACAGTGCTCTGGTCTGAAAAGCTTCCGAGGGGTTTTAAAGAATTCTGCGCAAAGACCTCGATAGCTTCGTCCTCCATACAATACGAGAACGACGACCTAATGCGCCCGCTGTTTGGCGACGACTACGGCATTGCATGCTGCGTATCCCCCCTCATAATAGGAAAGGAAATGCAATTTTTCGGGGCGCGCGCGAATCTTGCGAAAGCGTTGCTGTACGCGATAAACGGCGGAGTGGACGAGCGCACGGGGGCGCTTGTCGCGAAGGGGTTTGAGCCGATTTCCGACGAAGTCCTTAACTTCGACAAGGTAATGGAAAAGTTCGACAAAATGATGGATTGGCTGAGCCGCACATACGTAAACGCCCTCAACATAATCCACTACATGCACGACAAATATTATTACGAGAAAGCCCAAATGGCCTTCATGGACAAGGATGTAGTGCGGAAGCTCGGCTGCGGCATAGCAGGGTTCTCGGTAGTCACAGACTCTCTCTCGGCGATAAAATACGCAAAAGTAAAGCCTATCCGAAATGAAAAAGGCATAGCTGTCGATTTCGATATAGAAGGCGATTTCCCGAAATACGGCAACAATGACGACCGCGTAGATTCAATAGCAGTGGATCTCGTAAAGCGCTTTATGGAGAAAATCCGCCGTCTGCCGACTTACAGGCAGGCGATACACACGCAGTCGATTCTGACGATTACTTCAAACGTTGTTTACGGGAAAAAGACCGGCAATACGCCGGACGGAAGAATGGCGGGAATTCCCTTTGCGCCGGGAGCGAATCCGTTCCACGGGCGCGACACGAACGGGGCGCTCGCCTCCCTATGCTCCGTTGCAAAGCTGCCGTTTAAGGACGCGAAGGACGGCATATCGAACACATTTACGATTTTGCCTGACTCCCTCGGCAAGTCGGAATCCGAAAAAATCGGCAACCTCTGCGGCCTCATCGACGGATACATGGCAAAGAGCGGCCAGCATCTCAATGTAAACGTGCTGATGCGCGAAGTTCTCGAAGATGCCATGGACCACCCCGACAAATATCCGCAGCTTACAATCCGCGTTTCAGGATATGCCGTAAACTTCATAAAACTTACGCGCCCGCAGCAGCTTGACGTCATATCCAGAACATTCCACTCAAAGCTCTAAATGGTGCGGCGCCTGTGGGCGCCCGCGCCACTTGCGCGAATGGCAAAGGCGGCGGTACATTCTTTCGAGACAGCCGGCACGCTCGACGGGCCGGGAATACGATTTGTGCTGTTTTTGAAAGGCTGTCCGCTAAGATGCCTTTTTTGCCACAATCCCGATACATGGGCGGATACAAAAGCAAAAACGCTTTCGGCGGAAGAAATATTTTCGGAGATAAAAAAATATATTCCATTTTTTAACGCCTCCGGAGGCGGCGTCACCGTATCGGGCGGGGAGCCGCTCCTTCAAGCCGATTTTTTAACGGAATTTTTAGAAATTTTGAGGGAAAATTCCGTGAATTCGGCTATAGACACATGCGGATATGTAGACATTGACGCCAAGATAAAAAGGGTCGCGGATCTCGCCGACATGTTTCTTTTAGATGTAAAGCACGCGGACGAAAGCGGGCATATTATGCTTACAGGGCGCCCGCCTGAAAAACCCAGAAGATTTCTCGAATTTTTATGCGAAAAAAATAAAAGGCTGTGGATTAGGTGCGTCTTAATAAACGGCATTACGGCAGAGCCTGAGTATGCAAAAATGCTCGGGAATTATCTGAAACCGTATGGCGATAAAATAGAGCGCATAGAGCTACTTCCCTACCACAGGCTCGGCGTCGGCAAATGGAAGAAGCTTGGGCTTGATTACAAGTTGGAGGGAGTCGAGCCGACTTCCCGTGAAACTGTTGAAAACTTTAAAAAAGTTTTAAGGGAATTTGTGCCTGTCAAAGAGATAGTCTGATTAACAAATTTTTTTACTCGCTGCCCTTTTAAGGCGCCGCATTTCGTGCTCGCCTTGCAGTATGAGGCAAAGGCAGAAAAAAAATCTGCTTTATGCGCATTTTATTATTGGCGCAAAAATTATACGCCGATTTTTTTCAGCGCACTTCGCCTAAAAAAACGCCGCCAAGCATGCAGGCGACACGCTCATACACATGCCGCTGCTCATACATGTGTAGCCACGCTGCACATACAGATGCCGCGGCTCATACATATGCCGCCCGCCCATACAGATATCGCACGCAAAGTCAGACCGCGATTTTTCTGCGGCGCGTTTTAAAATAAAATTCGGTTGCGGATTGTTTGGTATATTGCAACTTGCGGCACAAGGCTCGCAGCCCTATGCCGCTAATGCAAGCGCGCTAAGCGATAGAATGCGAAAAATTACATTAAAGGATACTCGGCTGCAATTGCCGCAATTTCAGAATCGTTCAACGCGCGGTTGTAAACGGCAAGCCCCCCTATTTTCCCCTTGAAGAAATTGCCCATTCCGCTCTTTAAAAGAACGGCTCCTATCGTGAAATCCGAGCCGTTGTCGCCTATGCCGTCCGGGAAATAGTAGGGATTTTTGGACTGGACAACCCCGTCGGGATACCCTGGAAAACCTTTTGTATGGTCTATAAGCTCCTTGGGGCGCGCTTTAAATTTGCCGTCAAAATAAGAGCGAATATATTTGCCATCGTAAGTAAACGCAACGCATGCCCATTTCCCGTGCGGGACCTTTTGTGGGCTCGCCGAATAGTCTATCGAAAACGGAAAAGGCGGCGTAGGCTTGCCCGTCTTTGAGATGTGGCCGCACACTTGATCCCCTCCGTTATAGTACGGAAGCGAAACAAAAAGTCCGTACTGGCGCTTCCCGCCGTCTTGGTATTCATTCCACATTCCCCCAACAAATCCTATGCCCTCTCCCGACCAGTTGACCCAGGCGACCACCGTGACTTCGTTCGTCTTGACATTCAGCGCGCCTGTTTTTAAGTACGGAAGAGTCAAATAACTTTTGCCGTCAAACTCGGCGCACTTACCGGAAATAGGCCCGCCGTCGGATATTTTGACATTTCCCTTTCTCTCCATATCAAAGCCGCCGACCCTTGATTTAAAAGTGCCGGAAAAATCCCAGAATGCCACAAGCCCTTCAGTTTTTTCGGCAGCTCCTCCCTTTGGATTAAAATACGAGCACTCACCAACAAACGGAAGGCATACAAACAGAGAAAGAAAAAAACGCTTCATTTCACAATTAAGCAACTTCTGAAGGCGCATGGCAACTTTTTTTGGGCTGCAACGTCTAAAAATAAAAAAATTCTCTATGAATAGTTGACTTTCAAACGAATTTTACCATTAACAAAACAATCAAAAAATTTATGAGATTCCGCGCAGCCAAAAAAAAAGCCGCGGAGGCCCAATACGGGAAATGAAAAATTCAGACGCGACAATTTCGCAACCGCAGACGGATAAGCTCAAATCGGGCGATTCCATAAACATTAAAGCCGTGTTTTTCGAGGCGCTAAGAAATTACGTCGAAAAAAACAACAGCGCATGGCACACCCCCGGACACAACGGAGGGGCTTTTTTTTTACGCACACCAGTAGGGCGCGAGTTTAGGGATTTTGTAGGCGACAATATCTGCAAGTCAGATCTATCCATATCGGTAGAGGAACTTGGCACGCTTTTGAACCACAGCGGAAAAATGGGCGAAGCCGAAAAAAACGCGGCGCGCGTTTTTGATGCCGACAAAACATACTTCGTGCTTGGCGGAACATCGGCGGCAAACCAAATAATATTCGGCGCATGTGCAAGCCGCGGAGACGACGTCATAATAGACAGAAATTGCCACAAATCAATCTACCATGCGCTTATTTCCTCAGGCGCGAATCCACTGTATATATCGCCACTCAGAAATAAAATGGGAATGGCAGGGCCCATTCCGCCCGAATCCATAGCGCAAGCGCTTGGCGCAAGGGCCTCCGCAGGCGAGCTTCCGAGGATTTTAACAATTACAAATTCAAATTACGACGGCGTGTGCACAAGCGTTTTGCCCTTCGAACAAAATCCGCCTGCGGCGAATCTGCATTTTGACGAAGCGTGGTTTGCGCACGCAAAATTTTCGCCGATATACGTCGGATTTTTCGCGCTCAGCGGTCAAAAGGCGTCCGTGCCGGTATTCGTATCGCAGTCCACGCACAAGATGCTTTCGGCTCTATCGCAAGGGTCGATGCTCCACACAAGAGACGGGCTCTGCACAAAAATTCCATACGGCGCGATAGAGGAAACCTACGCAATGCATACCTCAACGTCACCGCAATACGCGATAATTGCTTCGCTCGACGCTGCTGCGGCAATAATGGGAAAGCACGGGCAGCAACTCGCATTTCAGACATTGTCGCTCGCCGCAGATTTGCGCAAAACTATCGCTGGAAGAAAGTCGTACGCAGAGTCGAGGGGAGACTGGTATTTTGGAGCATGGCAACCCGAATTTGTAAAAATCGGCAATAAAAATATATCTTTCCAAGATGTTCCCGCGGAATACCTCGCCCATAACCAATCGGCCTGGGCTATAACTCCCGACGGAGAAAACTGGCATGGGTTTAAAGGGGCTTCTGGCGCAATGCTCGACCCGTTAAAAATTACCATAACAACCCCGGGATTCGACGTCACAAGAGCCAGCCCGAACAAATTTGGAATCCCGGCAAAAATACTTGCCCGTTTCTTGGCTTCGCGCGGGATAATATGCGAGAAGTCCGACTTTTATTCGATTCTATTTCTGCATACATTAGGAATAGAAGAAGCCCAGCACACGAGGCTATTGGCCGCCCTCGACGATTTCAAGAGGATGTACGACGCCGACGCCCCCCTTAAAATTGCCATTCCCGAGCTCGTCGACCGCTATCCCGAAGTGTACGCCAATGAAAGGCTGCGGGAGCATTGTTGCAAAATGCATAATTTAATGACGGAATCGCGCATACTGGAAAAGATGTACCGCTCGTTTTTGTCGTTGCCAAAGATGCGCATGTCCCCGTCGGATGCGTTTAAGAGGGTTGTGCACTCGCAAACGGAAATGCTGCCCGTACGGAGCGTTGCGGGGAAGACGTCCGCGGCGGCAGTAATACCGTATCCTCCGGGAATACCGCTTATCTTCGGTGGAGAAATTTGGGATAAGAACGACGAACCTGTGCGCGCTTACCTTTCGATATTGGAGGATATCGAAAACGCCTTCCCCGGATACAAAACGGAAATAATGGGAATAGAGCGCAGGGTAGAATCTGGCAGAACTTCATTCTACACTCTATGCCTTAAAGACTGATAAGCGCAGGCTTGCCACAACGAATTTTGGACAACCTTATTTAAACAGGCTGTTAAATATTGAAAAAGTCGTTTTTTCCGCCGCTGCAGGATTTCCCAATTCGCGGACACTGTAATCGGTGCCTTTGTAGTCGTACTTGTACAAATCAGCCGATACGGTCAAATATCCGTATCCTATGAACGGATACAAAAATCCGCTCGTTTCGGAATACATATTTTGGAATGAGTACGGCGAACCTTCAAGCTTGTAGCCCTCCTTTTCGGCGGCGGCGTACAATCTGTCTATTGCAGTCTGCTCAGACGGGCTAGTTCCTATAAAGAAAAATCTAAACCCCTCATCTTGGCCTTTGAGGCGTGTTTTTACGGGAATTCCTGCCTGAGAGTGCCCGTTCCAATTTGTAGTAGGTGTATCATCGTAGCTTAGGCAACCCGCGAGAGGCAGCGACGCTATTAATATTGCAAGTGAGGATATTATTGCCGAGTGTTTCATAATCAGTTAAGGACAATTTTAGACAGCCAAAGTTCCTATAACAAGAATTTTATTTGTGCGGCGGAAAAACTCCATCTTCCAATCTTTTCCCGCAAAAAAATTAAATTGTGGAAGGGCGATATTTTACCGAATTTCTAAATATATGCACCTTCAAATGCCAGGGGAAATCGTCTCTAAACAGCTAGCGAAGATAGCCTGCAAGCCCTTTTATGAGAGTAGATATTCTTAAATTTAGATAAAAAAAGCGCCCTAAAAGGGCGCCGATTTAAAAAAAGGATTTTTATGGTTTTATCGGGAAAGCAGATTTTAATCAGCTAACACAGCGAACTAATAAACCTAAGTGCGCAAGCTTTATTGCCCCGGCTCGTAGTCTTTATTAAAGAAGAAGAATTTTGCAATCATAAGCAGTGCCACTGCAGAGAGACAGCATACCGCAAGGCTTGCAATTGCGTACTGCGGGTTTAACATATCGCGTATCCAGCCCAAAAGCGTCGGCGATACCGAGCCTATTATGAACCCAAAACACAGCATTATGCCCATTCCGGTAGCTCTGTATCTGGGCTGCACCACGTCGAACAGCGACGCAAACAGGCTTGAATCGTACACGCCCCTCGAAAAACCGAAGAAGAAGAGCGCCACATAGCACAAAGTGTCGTTCCCAATAAATGCCATTAGCACAGCAAACGGGGCTGTCAGAAGAAATCCCACGGAGGTCGTTTCAAACCTTATAACTTTTCTGCCGCGGGCGGCGAGCCTGTCGGTTATTCGGCAGCCTATCATAATGCCTATAATCGCCCCTATATAAGACCAAATTACGGCGTTGAAAGCCGCCGAAGCGGGCTCAAGCCCGTGAACCTCCTGCAAGAAGTCCGGCATCCATGTCTTGTATCCTATATCTATGCAGACATTCATGCCGAACACCAGCCCAAGTATAATTGCCGAAGGTTTCCTGACCATTACGAGCAGCGCGTCTTTGAGGGTAGACTTTTCGTCGGGATTTCGCTTTTGCATAAGCTCGCGCGAATAGCGCATTAGGAATGCCAATACACCTGCCCAAATTATGCCCAAACCGCCGACCGAGAAAAATGCCATTCTCCACCCTTCGACGCCGTTAACGCTCGGGAGGTTGCCAATGTATCCCGCAAAAAAGCTGCATGCGATAATCCCCAAATATTGCGCTGTCTGCAAAATTGAAAACGCTGTTGAGCGGTTTTTTTCAAAATGCTGGCCGAGCAGCGAAGAGGCCGGCGGATAGTAGCACCCCTGCCCCAACCCGTTTAACACGCCGTATGTAAAAATCATAAGCCCAATGCTCGCGACAAATCCAGACAGGAAAATGCCTGTGCAAAAAGTGAGCACCCCGAATACTATCATCCATTTTCTGCGTAGAAAATCGCTTGCCAAGCCCGCGAACAATACGGTTATACCGTAAGTAAACGCGAACGCCGTCATCACCGCCCCCATCTTTGCCGAACTGCCCTCGCCAAAATATTCTTTTATTTGCGGGAGTATCGACGGGTATATCTGCCTCGACCCCTGGTGAATAAAGTATGCCACCCACAATAAAACCAGCAGCATCCATTTGTACATTTCTTCGTGACTTTCCAATCTTCTTAATTTCATAGTATAATATAGTTATAGTTAAAAGTAGGCAATTCGGCATACAAAAGGGGCGCAAACCAAAGTGCGTTTGCGCCCCGCAAGGTACGGGCTATTTGCCCGCAAAGAATTTTAACAGGCGCGCGGCATGTGCAGCGCAATCGTCTATTATCGGATCCATGAACTTGTCGATAGGCAAGAATTTCCCGTCGAGCTTGTCCAATTCCCTGCGGGTAGACTTCAAGAAGGTATCCATAAATTCAGTGGCAATATTTATTTTGGATATGCCGTTTTTTATAACCTTCTGAAGATCCTCCGGGGGCGTTCCGGTTCCGCCGTGCAACACGAGAGGGACCCCGGGGAGAGCCTCGGCGATTTCTGCGCAGCGTTCGGCCTCGATTTTCGGCTTGGCTTTATAGAACCCGTGAACAGTCCCAATGGAGACAGCAAGGGCGTCGACGCCGGTTGCCTTATGGAAGGCGACAGCCTCCTCAACAGTGGTGATTGCGTTTTCGTCGCCCATTGCAACGTGCCCGATTTCGCCTTCGCAGCTCGCTCCCAAAGTATGGGCGTAGTCGGCGGCATACTTTGTAAGCTCCGCGTTTTTTTCGAACGGAAGCGTTGAGCCGTCAAACATTACCGAAGTCGTGCCCGCGGCGAGAGCCGCCCTCACTATTTCAGGCGAGCCGCCGTGGTCGAGGTGCACTACGATCGGCTGGCTGCACCTGTGCGCCATTCTCAATAGTGCGCCCGCCAAATCAGAACCTTTTTCCGTAAGAAAAAGCCTTTGGAATATCTGGATTATCGCGGGGAGTTTTTCCCCTTCTGCGGCGCGGATTACCCCCATCGCCGCCTCCACGTTTGCAACGTTAAACGCCCCTACTGCGCGCTTTTGGCGGCGCGCTTCGGGGAGTATTTCTTTAAGTGTCACAAGAGGCATTCTGTATTCCTCCTTACAGGCACTCTGCGGCGATTTCCGTAAGAGTCGAAACCTTTAACTTCGTGTTTTTCGAGAGTTGGGTTTTCGTGTACGGGGACGCAACAGCCAAAGGCACGTCTTTGTCGGCGCGAGCCTCTACATACTTGGCCATCTTTTTGACTATTTCCGGGCGCAGCTGGGCAAATACAACCGCCCCCTCGCCGCAAGTGTAGGACTCTTCATTGTTAGTTCCGAACATAAATGGGGTCTTTTCAGTCGTCAAATCCGTTGTAAAGCCCTCGCCGCTTTCAGCTTTAACCTGCGCGAGCAAGGCTCTCGGGAATTTCAGATTGCCGTTGTAGTTTTTAAGGAAGTCGCTTTCGAGGTAGCAGAGCTTGCCGGCCTTCTTTGAGAACTTCAGTTTCAGCGAAACTATAAATTCGCTTACGTGCATTACTTTGGCACCGAGCTTTATACCCCATGCCTTGAAGTCGTTTACGAGCGCGTCGTATGCCGCCGGGGAAGACACTACCACCGTCTTTACTCCCGTCTTATTCACGGCTTCCGCGAACGCCTCGGCCGCCAATTTCGCAGCCTCCGCAAAACCGAGCACATAGAGGGCTTTGCCTGTACTGCCGCCCTTTGCAACGCGGTATTTTACGCCCGCTTTCTTGGCTATCTTGTCGAATGCCTTCGACTCGGAGGCGAGAGCCGCCGTGTCGGAGTCAACATAGTACAGGACGTCCCCTGTGCCCGAAATTTTCGGAGTCGGATTTTCCGCCACGAGCTTTTTTGCGATGGCGTTTACGTCTTCCGGAACAAGGTCGTTTTCCACTATGTCGCGGCGCGCCGCCAACACTATGCCGGTTTCGTCAAAATGGTTGACGCAATGGAAGCGGCATGCTGCCGACAGATCGGCGGAATATATCGTTTCGATGAAGTCGGCGTTCGAGAGCTTCGACTTGTCGAGGGTTATGCCGTATACCATAGCAGTGCGTATTCTGGGCGTGTCGGCCTCGCGGAATGTCACGTTGGACACTCCCGACAAGTGGCGGCACATAAAGCAGAAGCGGCACTTTTTGATGTCTTCCTGAAAATTGTCTATATTCATTGCAAATCTCCTTTACAGACCCATTTTACCGGGGTTCATAATATTGTTGGGGTCAAGCACTTTTTTGAGGTCCTGCAAAATGTAGAAGCTGTTTTTGTACAGATCCTTCATATAGCGGCCGAGCTTTAATCCGACACCGTGGTGTTCGTTTATCACTCCGCCGTTTGCGATTGCCTCGCGAATGGCGATATCCCATACCCTGTTGTAGAGGGCGGCTGCTTCGTCGGCGTCTTCCGGGACGTCTTTGCCTTCAAATATGAAGCGTGCGTAAAGCATGCAGCCCCATTCGTACCAGTGCGAGAAGTGCCCTATAAACCTCGCCTGCGGGAAGTTTTTGTTTACGGCTTTTTTCATCGCCCAATATACGTCCTCGATGTGTGAGAAATCGGCGACTGTGTCGAGAGTTCCGAACGCCTGCGGTATATGGAACATATAGCCGGGGTAGAAGAACTTATATTTGTTGTTCCACCAGAGATCGCCGCCCTTGCTGCCGAGATCGCGCCCGTTGTATTTTTTCTCCATTATTTCGCGGGCGTATTCCATCTCGAGGTCGACAATCTTTTCCCTGCCGTCAAAGCCGAATACCAAGTACGCGCCGGAATCGATGTCTATTCCGAACACTTTTTGGACGTGTGTGCGGGTTTCGGTTTCGTCGTAGAGCCTTACCGCGCACGGGCGCAGCCTGCTGCGCATCAAGTCGGCGCCGGCGCTCATGGCCGTGTGGAAGTCCTTGAACAAGTACGCGCGGAATTTGCGGGCTTCGGGAATCGGATGTATTTTGAGGGTCACCTTTGTGATCACGCCAAGCGTGCCTTCGCTTCCAAGGAACATCATTGTCATGTCGGGACCGGAGGCGTGGCGCGGAATCGGCAACGTATTGATTATCTCGCCGGTGGGGGTGACGACTTCGAGGCTCATTACCATGTCCTCAATTTTGCCCCATTTTGTAGAAAGCACACCCGTTCCGCGGTGGGCGAGGAATCCGCCTATCGTAGCGCAAGCTATGGACGCTGGCAAATGCATTGTCGAATACCCGCTCTTATTGACCGTCCATTCGAGGTGGCGGGCGATGATGCCCGTTTCAGCCGTCACAGTGAGGGATTTTTCGTCTATTTTAAGGACTTTATTCATGCGCTTAGTGTCGAGGACAATTCCCCCGAACGCCGGGAGCGCCCCGCCCTGCGAACCTGAACCGCCGCCCCATGTGACGACGGGAATTTTGTATTGGTTTGCGATTTTTATAACCCGCGCGACCTCTTCGGCACTTCCGGGGTGCACGACAAAATCCGGCTTCTTGGTTTCCTTGCCGCGGTCGTGCCACATTTCGGGAATCCAATAATAGTCGATAGAATGACCGAATTTATCGGAATCCCCCGTGTTTACGTATTCGGATCCCACGGCGTCTGCCAATTCCGTGCGGATCATTTCAAACATGTAGTTGCCTTTTGGGACAAACATTTTATTTCTCCTTAGTGTTTGGTTTTGGAAATTACTTCATTTTATAGACGGGCGCGAGAGCGTCGTGCGCCGCCTTGTATTTTTTGAAAAGCTCGGCGTACCGCGGTACGACCTGCGGGTCGGGCTTGACAAACCTGTCGATTTTCAGGCATTTTTCGACGGCCTCCGCAGGTGTCTTAAAAGCGCCCGCGCCGACGCCCGCTATGAGCGCCGTTCCGTACGAGGCGTCGCCGGGAATCGGGACGGCTACGGATTTATCGAAAACATTTGCTATTATAGAGCTCCACAACTTGCTTTTTGCTCCGCCGCCTATTAGGAATATGCGCTTTACATCAAGGCCTATTTCCTCTATCGCGCCGTAGCAGTCTTTTAGTGAGAACGCAACGCCCTCCAAGAGAGCCCTCATAAAATCCCCCTTCGTGGAGGAGATGGAAATGCCGGTAAAGCTCGCGCGCAAGTCGGCGTCCCAATATGGGGAGCGCTCCCCTTGCAGGTACGGATGGAACATCACCCCGCGCGCTCCCACAGGAGACTTCTCCGCGAGTTCGTCCATCAGCGCAAACGCCTTCTTGCCCTCGGCTGCTGCCACCGCTTTTTCCTCGGAGCAAAACGCGTCTCTAAACCACCTTTGGCAAAGCGCCGCCGCGTTGGTCGCCGATACGGTGTACCACATTCCCTCTATTACATGCGAATATGTGAGTGTTGTTTTAAAGGGGTGCGGAGTGGATGTCATTACATTCACGTTACCGGCAGTGGCGAGCTTTAAGATGCAGTCGTCGGGCTGTATCGCCCCGGCGCCGTAGTCCTCGGCGGCGGAATCGCTCGTGCCGCATACGACGGGCGTTCCCTCGGGAATTCCCATGTCGCGCGCGGCTGAAGCGGATACTTTGCCGACTATGTCCGTAGGCTTCACAAGCTCCGGAAGAGCGCCCATTTTCAGCCCGGAAATCCCTACCAACTTTTCGCTCCACGACATCGATTTCATGTCGAAAAATAGCGTGCCCTGCGCCTCGATATAGTCAGTGACGGCCACTCCCGTAACCAAATACCTGACATAGTCCTTCACAAAAAGGACATGCTCTGTTCTTTCGAGAGCATCGGGCTCGTTATTCTTCAGCCACATCATTTGCGGGAGCGTCCAAGTTGGAGTCGGCATTTGATAGGCCGTGGAAAAAATCTCGTCGCACATTCCGCGCTTGAGCTCTTCGCACTCCTTGACGCTGCGCTGGTCGGTCCACATTATGGTCTTACGGACAGGGCGCATATTTGCGTCGAGCAGCACCGCGTTGTGGGTCGAACCGTCGAAGGATATGGCGGCCACTTTCGACAAGTCCGCGCCCTTCTTTTCTACCTCGGCTATCGCCCTGCACATCGCGGCGTACCAGTCCGACGGGTTCTGTTCCGACCACCCGCTGTGCGGGTACTCGGTTGGATACTCGACTGACGCGTCGGCTACCACCCCGCCAGATTCGGAGACGGCAGTCACTTTGCAGCCGCCCGTCCCGAAATCTATTCCTAAAAACAAGTCTTGCATTATTTGCCCACAACCCATTTATGCGCGGGATCCATCGAGGATATCAAACCTCTGTTGGTCTGCCCGCACATTGTCCAGAGATAATACATGTCGTACCCAGGGGCCCCGCAAAGCGGGTGGTAGCCTTCGGCGATGGCGACGGTGTCGTAATTTTTAACAGTGTAAGTCTCGTCGATGCGGCCGTCAGGCGTGTATATTTTCTGGATTCCGAAACCCTGCGGGGGATTGAAAAGATAGAAGTATGTTTCCTCCATATCTATTTCCTCCGGCGGATTGTCGATGTCGTGGCGGTGCGGCGGATAGCCGGACCAGTTGCCGGAGGGAATCATGCCCTCCCCAATATAGAAATGCTCGGAATCAAACTTTTCGTCGAGCATTACAGTGGCGCGGCGCGTGAAGTTGTCCCTTCCAAGCTCGAAGGAGCGCGTCATCTCGGGAGTGATGAGAGTCGGGCGCGCGGTATCGCGCGAAGCGGGAGCTATGTTGACCGCAATCTCAACGTCGGTCAAAGCCGTTATTTCATAAGAAATCCCGCGCGGCAGATAGACCGTGTGCGGAGCGCCGTCAAACGGGTTTTTGCGCCCGCCGACTTCCGGAAAATCGAATCCGTCGCCCTTCATAGCGCACTTTCCGCCGAGGAGGACAAATGCCACTTCCGTGTCCGCTGTTGAGCTCTTGTAAACCTCGCCCTTCGCCAGCTTTAACACCGCGAACGACGTCAATTTCATATTGTACTGCCCGCGCTCGAAGACGGGATTGTACCCGTCTTTCGGCGATAGCTTGATTAGGAATTTGTCGCTTGACATAATTCTAAACTTTTAGGGGTTATTTCAGGACTATCGGCTCGATGTCCATTATGCGGCAGTAGTCGAGAAGCTCCTTGGTGATGTCGCCGTACGCCATGGAGAAATGGTGTTCAAAGCCCTGGTTGATGACGGTATCGCGAACGCGTTCGCAGCCGGCGTCGAACTTGACCTTGAGCGGATTTCCGCGGACAAACAAGTCGGTGTCGATGCCTTCGCCGGGGGCAATGAGCATTCTGAAGCCGTCGCCGTCGCGCTTTTCGCCAAGGCGCGCGAGCGTGACTCTGCCGGGCTTGAGCGGGAATTCGTTGACGACACCCTTTGTGACGACAGTGGAACTGTTGCGCAGTGAGTTTTTAAAGCCCTTCTTGCAGAGTTTGCAGGGAGCCGCGCCGCAGTGCCATACAACCCCGTATTCTTTGTCGGGCTCGCACATGATGAGGTCGCAGAAGAACGGAAGCTCTCCGGTGAGCTCGTATTGCAAGCGCATGAGGACCGCGCCGTACACGTCGCCTTCGCAGGCGGTGATTACGCCGTGGTTGGTGAGATGTCCGATGGTCGAGCACGCGGTTATGCCGTAGAGGTCGGAATTTATAACTTCCGGCCAGCAGCGGAAGGCGAACGTATCCACGCCGAACTTCTTTCTCATGCCGCAAACCGCCGCATAGAGAGCCGCGGACTTTTTGAGGTCGCCCTCAGAAGCTTCCGCGCCGGTCGCGTCGGCCTTGACAATTTTAAGGGCTTCGTCGAGGTCTTCCTTGGAGATGGTCTTGGCGTCATTCATGACTTCGAGCATCATGATGTATTTGAGTTCCGGTCCGAGCTTGGAGCGGAGCATCATTTCGTCGCAGCTGGAAGTGTAGAAGCCGGGAACGCGACCGCCGATGAGACCTATGCGCATCTTGCTGACGGCGTCCATGGCTCGGACGACGCGCACTGTCTTGTCAAAGTCCTGCAAAGTTTTTTCGTCGCCGATATTGCCGTGTACATGGAAGTACGGAATGTGGAAGCGATAGAGGAAGTGCGAATTCATGTTCGCCGCGCAGAAGGAATTCGCCTGAAGGCGGCCGCCCGCAGGATCGGGTTCTTTTATCGACCACAGCACGACAGGCACTTTGAGGCGCTTTGCAAAAAGCGACACGATTGTTCCGAGCGCAAATGTCGTAAAAAGGGCGACAAGCATATCGGGGCGGTCTTTTTCAAAGCGTTCGAGAATTTTGAGCGACTGCTCTTCGGTCTCGATCATGTCTTCGCCGCCGACTATCTCGACGTTGGGAATCTTGCTGAGCATTTCAATGGCGTCGCGGCGCTGCTTTTGCATTGCCTCGTTCGTCCAATTTACTTTTGTCAGCGGTAGAAAACCTATTCTTATTTTTTTGCTCATATTATGTTCCTTTTTTTGTTTTTATAAAAAATTATCTTTTCGAGAGGAATTCGTCAACTTGCGCGCGCGACGGAGCCGTCATGCGCCCGCCAAGCCCTGCGCATTTGAGAGCCGCACACGCCGCGCCGAAGCGCTGGCATTCCATGAGGTCCTGCGTCTCCAAATATCTTACGGCAAAGCCCGTGTGGAACAAGTCGCCCGCGCCCGTCGTGTCGACAACCTTCACTCCTTCAAATGCCGGGCACTTTATTATTTTGCCGTTGTCGTACATCATCGAGCCATGGGCGCCCATTGTGCAGCCCGTCACCTTTGCCCCGTATTCGGCAAGTTTCGGGAGGGCTTTCTCAAGATCCTCCTCTTTCGTCCAAGCGCGGGCGAATGCTTCGGAGGTTATGAGGATATCCGCGTACGGAAGGAGCTCGGCGATGCCGTCCCTTACCGTGCCGGCGTCGAAGTTTACGAGCACTCCCAGCTCCTTTGCGCGCTTTACAGCGGCGAGGGCGCCTTTTGGGTTGTGCCCGTCGATATGTAAAATTTTAGCGCCGTCCAAAAGCGACAAATCAACCTCGTCGGATTCAAGCTCGGGCGTATTGCCGCGGGTCCAAGCGACACTGCGCGCGCCCGTGGGCTCGTCAATCCAGCAGTATGCAAGCGGGGATTCGCAGCCCTTGCGGACTTTTATGCCCTTTGTGCAGACTTTCTCGGCCTCGAAGTCCTCAATCATTTTCTTGCCGTCGGCGTCGTCGCCTATCGCGCTTACGAAGGCGGCCTTCAATCCAAGTTTTGAAGCGGCGACAGTCGAATTGCCGGCGGGGCCGCCGCCTTGAATGATGCGCTTTATTATCTTGACCTTATTATCGAGGGGAATGTAGGGCAGAATGCAGAGATAGTCGTTGCTGCAAAATCCCAATCCTACGAAATCAAAAGAATTTTCCATATGTATTTTTTTTAGCTGTGAATCTCGATTAACTGGGGCAATTTAAGCACTAAAATACCCTTAAAGCAAGTATCTTGATAGGAAATATTGCTGAACAGTTTAATTCCTTTCCCATAAACAGTCTAAGAGCTTTTTTATGCATATTTTCTGTTGACACTATCTATAATTCTTATCATTTTTTAAGCAAATGGCTACCTTTGAAACAAAACCTTCCGTATATGTCTCCATAAGAGAACTCGCACAAAGGCTTGGATTATCAAAAGGAACGGTGTCGCTCGCACTCAACGATTCGCCGAGAGTAAAGGCTTCCACTTTAAAAAAAGTAAAAGCGGCGGCAAAGGCCGCAGGATACCAGCGCAATACAATGGTCTCCACAATGATGTCGTCGATGAGGAAATCGACCATTGGAGGTTTTAGGGAAGTCATTGCGCTGCTAAACGGCAATAAAGACAAAGACGCATTTAAAAACCACCCGACACTCCCTCAGTACAAGCTCGGAATAGATGAAGAAGCCGCGGAGCTCGGTTTTAAAATCGACGAATTTTGGCTTCTCGACCCGCAGCTTACGCGCAAGAAGCTCTCCGCAATTCTACATGCGCGCGGCATACGCGGCTGCATAATAATGGGGCACACCGAAGAGGGAGTTTTTGAGCCATACTCAAAAATATGGGACGACTTTAAAATTGTTTCGGTGGGAATAAGCGTGCACAACCCCGCGTACGAGCTCGTCTCCTCAAACCAATTCGAGGTGGCGAGAGCGACGGTCGAAAATTTATATAAAATGGGATTCCGCCGCCCCGCGTTTGTCGTAGACGAGCGCATAGACGACATGGTCGACGGCAGGTTTTACGGCGGATTTTTCCGGGCCCAATTCGCAATGCCTCCGTCTTCGCGGATTGAGCCGTTTACCGAAAATCTCGAAAGCCCCACATACTTTGATAATCTAAAAAAATACATAGACGACGTACAGCCAGATGTCATAATATACATGCTTGGTAAAACAGGCGACTTTCTCTACAACCACGTAAGGCGAAAGAACGGCAAGCGTTATCCAATAGTGCAGCTCGAGCGCCGAAACGACTGCACAATCCCTAAAAATGTCTGGAGCGGAATGGAGCAAAACAACCACATAGCCGGGCACTTGTCCGTAAGGCGGCTCGCGACCCTATTAAACATATCGTCTCCGCATAACCAAAATTCTACTACCCTTATTCCGCCGACATGGGTAGCCTCGCAATACCTAAAAAAAGAGGCGGAAAAAATCAGAAATTCTACAAAGGATAAATAACGCCGATTAACACATAAAACGGCACATATTTATCCCTATTTTCTATATAGCGTTTTTTATTGAAAGTTCCGCGGAAATAATTGCGCATATTGCGCGCTCCACTGTTGACATCAAAAAAATTTAAAATTTTTGCTCTGCGCGTTCTCTCAATTCAATATGCAAACACAGCGCGTATTGAAGCCTTGCGTTTACAAATGCCAGCAAGGAACCGCAAGCGTATGCAGAGTTTATTGCAAATACAGCGCAATACGGGCACACACCATGCTTCGCCCCCTCACCCCGTTTGAGCCCTGCGCGGAAATATTATGATAAAAAACGCGCCACACGCCGGAAAAGTTTTTTTGAAAAAAAATAGAGAACTTTACGAAGAAAATTGCTACCTGCTTTTCGGAAAAAAGTATGCGAAAGATTAAAGTTCCCAAATAGAGAGGAAAATAAAAAATAAGGCTCAATTTTTATGGCGTGCAACGCAAATTTGTGTTGCCGCAGCAACAGAAGAAACCTACAAATATTTTTCAGGTTTTGAAGCGAAAATTTTTATAAATAATAACTGCGCGGATTTATATAAAAATGAAAAAAGTGCTAAAAATTATACTGCTAACAGTTGCGTGCTCCATAAGCGCACTCGCTGCCGACAAGGAAATAATTCCGGATCTTGAATGGCGGGAAATATCCGACATAGGGTTCGACGGACAAGCTTGGAGCGGCGAGAAATACCCATTCCCTTACGCGAGAATACCGCTAAAATTCAAGGGCCAAGTTACAAAAAATGTATGGAACAATTCCCTTACGCCCACAGGGCTTAGCGTGACGTTTGAGACAAATTCAAACCAAATATGGATAGACTGCGAATTTCGCGAAGACAATCCGACAAAATTCTGGTTCGCCAATAGCGGCTTCGACCTATACGCCTCCGACGGCGGAAAATTCAGGTGGCTGGCAACAACTCCGATTTCAAAAATAGAAAGCGGGGAAAAAATATACAGGCTTAGCGCCCTGAACGGAAAGGAAAATACATACCGCGTATATCTTCCGCTTAGAAACATTATAAAGAGCGCAAAAATAGGATTAAAGAAAGGGGCGACATTTAAGCGGATAGTTTCCACGCAAAAACCGATAGTTTTTTACGGCACTTCCATAGTTCACGGTGCGTGGGCATTCCACCCCGGCATATCCCACCCTTCTCTAATCGGCAGGCGGCTTAACAAGCCGATAATTAACCTCGGATTTTCGGGGTCTGCGCAAATGGAAATCGGCATGGCGGAAATGCTCGCAACAATCGATGCCGATTTGTATTTCATAGACGCAACCCAAAATATGAACAAAAAGCTAATAGAAGAGCGGTGCGAAAAATTTTTGAGGCGCCTGAGGGAGCTGCGCCCCGACACTCCGATTGTAGTAGCCGAGGAGGCGACAAGCGCAACCGCATGGTATTGGCAAAAGACAGGCGGCAAACCATATGTAGCCGATAAATGCCAAGCCCAGCGCGCAATAGTCCGCAATCTTCAAGAAAGCGGATTTAGGGATTTATATTATATAGACGGTGAATGGCTATTCGGCGAGCACGGCGAAGCCTCCCCTGACAACTGCCACCCTGGCGACATAGGCATGATGAATATGGCCGACAAATTCACTCCGGCAATAGAAAATATTTTGAAAAAACAATAGAACCACGCATTGTTTTTCAAAAAAGAATTCCGATTCCTTCTTTTTAGTGAAATAATACATTTCAAAAAAAGAAAGAATATTCTATGGCGCGTTTTCCGCAGGCGCAAAATATTTTTCTCTGCGGGATAATCGCCAGAATTTTCTCTGTGGCGGTTCAAAGTTTTCAGGCGCGCCGCAAAACAATTAAATGCATTATTTAAAGCGGTGCAGCGCAAAAAAATCATACGATAAAATTTAGCCGCAAATTTGAAAAAGAGGCAAAAATGGAGCACAAGACAAACGCATTGAGAATGCTCGATCAAAAGAAAATCCCGCACGAAGTTATCGACTGCGGAATAACCGAGGCCGTAAGCGGCACGGAAATGGCGGGCATAATAGGCGAAAATCCGGATTGCGTGTTCAAAACGCTCGTGACCGCAGGAAAATCCGGCGAACATTTTGTATTTATGATTCCCGTGGACAGGGAGCTTGACCTTAAAAAAGCAGCGGCAGCCGTGGGAGAAAAATCTGTCGCTATGATAAAGTCCAAAGAGCTTTTGCCCACAACCGGATACGTGCACGGCGGGTGCTCTCCGATAGGAATGAAGAAATCGTTCCGCACGACAATAGACTCCTCCGCAAAAAATTTTGAAAAAATCCTTTTTAGCGCTGGGAGAATCGGATTGCAGATAAAAGCGCCGGCAAGCGTAGTTGAAAAGTTCGCGAGGGTAAAATACGCTGACCTCACAGTCAGCTCTCCCGCCGACGCACGCTGAAATTTAAACGATTTTCTTTTGGCAGGTTAAATTCCAGTTAAAAAAATTTTCCCGGAAAGGAATGCGATAAAGCGAATCTGCCGCCACTGCCTTTTTTTTGGGGAAGCGGACATATCGCAATTTTATTCCGCACCGCCGCGGCACCCGCATAAAAAATTGAATGCCGCGCAATTTATGCCGCAAATATTTCGGCTAAAAAAAGCCCCCCAATATTCGCTCCGCTAACAGCGAATCCAAACATGCAGGATTTGCCGCGGATGCGCATATTTTTTTAATCTGGCAAAATTAAAAAATCGCCGTCTGTTAGGTATCCACTTATTTGCTTAAACAGCGCGAACCTTGCGCAAATAGCTTCTCTGAGATTTCTTTCGATTTCCCCTTGTTTGCTTAAAAAACGCAAATTTTGCGCCAAATAAAGGCGCGGTATGGAAGTTGCAATTTTTCAGATATTAGTCCTGCAAGCGCACAGGCAACCCTGCCGCGCGCATCTCGCGCTTTGCCTGCTCTATGGTATATGTTCCAAAGTGAAAAATTGAGGCGGCCAAAACAGCGCTCGCGCCGCCGAGTTTAACGGCGTCAACCAGATGTTTTAAATTTCCTGCGCCTCCAGACGCAATGACAGGAATTTTTACGGCATCGCTCACAGCCCTCGTCAGGGCAATATCGTAGCCGTCTTTCGTGCCGTCGCAATCCATGGAAGTCAAAAGTATTTCGCCCGCTCCCCTGCGCTCCACTTCTTTCGCCCATTCCACGGCGTCGAGCTCGGTTCTATTTCTTCCGCCGTGCGTATAGACATTCCACCTCCCCTCGCCTTCGCGCTTCGCGTCTATTGCGACAACTATGCACTGGTTCCCAAATTTTGCAGAAGCCTCCGAAACGAGATCCGGATTCGTTATTGCGGAAGTGTTCAGCGAAACCTTGTCCGCTCCTGCGTTCAACATTAGCCTAATGTCTTCAAGCGTCCTGAGCCCTCCGCCCACCGTAAGGGGCATAAAGCATTCGCCGGCTGTGCGCTCCACGACGTCGCGCATTATCGCGCGGTTGTCGCTCGAAGCCGTTATGTCCAAAAACACCAGTTCGTCGGCGCCCTGGTTTTCGTACGCCTTTGCCTGCTCCACGGGATCCCCCGCGTCCACAAGGTTCACGAAGTTTACGCCCTTTACGACCCGCCCGTCGCGCACGTCGAGGCACGGTATTATTCTTACGCTTAACATTTCTAAATTGTAAATCTCAGATTTAGTTCGAGTTTTTCGTTCGGAAGGATTTGAAAGACTTCTCCGCCATCGCTGCGAGTCTCGTCATTTTTGTACACCGAAAATTCTATCGGAAATTGTGAATCGGGAGGGAAAACATATCTCCACTTCCCTATTTCAAGATATTCCATCGGGACGCCTTTGTCAGGGGATAGCCCGCCGCCAGCGCCGCGCAGATACGGCTTGTTGCCTATGCCGATTAGCGAATTTACTATTATACAAGTATCGGTCTTAGATGTTTTGCGGGCCTTTTCCGAAGACTCCGGAAGCGCAAATAGCGTAGGGAAGTCCGGCTTTTTATTATCGGATTCGCCCAAGCCCAAAGGCGAATCCGCAGATTCAAAAAAATCCGCGCCCTTTTCATTCTCCTTTAAGCCGAATGCGCTATCTGAAGAATCCGCGCCGGAAGAACCGGGCTGCCCGTCTTCAGCCAAACTGTTTGCCGCACTATCCGCATTTGAATCTTCAACTGCCGGACCATGTTGGTCAGCCGACGCATTAAGCTGCTCAACAGCCGCATTGGGTTGGTCAACTACTGCGCCGGCTTGCTCCACCGACGCGCCTGACTGCCCAACTGACGCTGGTTCCCGCGCGCTCTCTGCTTCAATGGGTTTTTCAGCAATCGGCACAGCGCCGTCCTCATGCCCCGCCACTGCGTTTGCGGATATTTCGGAAGCTCTTAAATCATCTCCGTCCGCAATATCCGATGAAACTATTTCCGACGCGATTCTCTCAAATTCAGATTTTACCGATTCCACCGTAGGCGAATCCAAATCTGCGGATTCTGGCTTTTTAGAAGCGCCGTCTTGCGCCTGCGAAACTTCCGCTATACCAGCTTCATTTGCTGAATCCACAGGTTCTGATTTCACTTCGCGAGGTTCGCCCGCCAATTCTCCGCCGTCGGGCGAAGGGACATCTTTCGGCTTTGGGAAAAATTTTTCCACTGATATTTTAGAATTTTCCGCGGAAGCGAGCGCCCTTCCGAGCATTCCATCGGGGCGGTTCTGGGATGGGGAAAATTCCTCTCCGCCAAAAATATCGTCGTCTTCGGAATCCGCAGGCTCGTCGTGCTCGTCGATATTTGACGAATGCGAAGCAAGGCCGTCTTCGAGCGACTCAATCCGCTGCTTCAATCCGTAAACTTCGTCTGAAAGCGATTCGGAGGAGGCAGGGAGCAAATCCTTTAATATTGTAATATCCGAGCAAAGCTCCGCCACAATCTTGTCCGACTCTTTTTGCGAGACCCTGCAAGCCTCCGTTTGCCCGGCGATTGAGTCGAGAGACTCCGACACTTGCGCGAGCTTCTCCTTTACGGCGTCCCGTATATCCGTTGCAAGTTTTGCGACTTCCGCGCGCGACGCCCACTCCACCGGTTTTTCCGCCGCCGATTCGAGGGAGGCTATGCGCTCGGGATACGTTTCAATCCGCTCCTCGATATCTGCAATCATCATACGGAGAGCGGCAAGTTCGTCGAATATTATCGTGAGGTCGTCGCGGATTTTAGCGTCTGCGGCTGCCTTTTCCTCGCGCTCGGCGCCTTTTAAGCCGGCGTAGTACGGAGCCAAGCAAAGAAGCAGTCCGCCGAGGACCATCAGGCAGCAAAAAAATACGGATGTCGCCGACAGTGGCTCCCCCGTGTACATGTTTGGAAGCGCGACGGCAAATACCGCCGCAAACATAAGGACGTCCGCCGCATATACAGGCCAGACGGGGATTTTGTTCGGCGAATTTTTCATATACTATCCTTTATTTTTTGCGCAAATCCAAGTACCCGACTTTCCTGCGGACTTTCGACATCGTGCGGTTCACCCTTCTCTGGGCGCATTCAGTGCCGGCTCTAAGAACGTCCTCGACATACGACTTATCGGCGCATATTTCAGCGTAGCGATTGCGCACGGGTTCCAATCCGGCGATTACGGCGTCGGCAACCGCTTTTTTGAAGTCTCCGTAGCCTTTCCCCGCGAATTCAGCCTCTATCGATTCCACGGTGCGCCCGAGCATTGCGCCCATAATCTGCATAAGGTTCGATATTCCCGGCTTTTCTTTGGCATAGCGCACGCTGCTCTCGGAATCCGTGACTGCCGACATTATCTTTTTGCGCAACACGTCGGGAGAGTCGGTTATATACAAAGTTCCGTTCTGGTTTGGGTCGGACTTCGACATTTTAGAGTCGGGCGATTGCAGCGACATTACGCGGGCTCCCGCCTTCGGGATAAATGGTTCCGGCAAAGTGAATGTTTCGGAAAATGTGTTGTTAAACTTCTGGGCGAGGTCGCGGGTAAGCTCTATGTGTTGTTTTTGGTCTTCGCCAACGGGGACGAGGTCGGCATTGTATATGAGAATATCGCTTGCCATCAGCACAGGGTAGAAAAGCAATCCTGTATTTAGCGCGTCTTGATGTTTGCGGGCTTTATCCTTGTATTGTGTCATACGTTCGAGCGCGCCTATCGGGCATATGCAGCCCAGTATCCACGCCAAATCCGCATGCCCATAAACACCGCTTTGCAAGAACAGGCTGCATTTTTGCGGATCTAGCCCGCACGCAATGTATTGGGCGGCGCAGTCGACGACATTCTTGCGCAAATCCGCAGGGACGTACGGGATAGTCATCGCATGCATGTCGGCTATGCCAAAGTAGCATTCGTATTCTTCGGTCATTTCGACCCAGTTTTTTACGGCTCCGAGATAATTGCCCAAGTGCAGCCTTCCGGTAGGCTGCGCGGCCGTAAGCACCACTTTTTTATTTTGAGGTTCCTCGTTCATTTATGGAAAACCATTTTTACGCCGCGGCAAGCCGCATTCAACATAAAATTTCAAAAAACTCAAAAATATATAACCGCATTGATGAAATACCCAACCGTAAGAAAAGTCACATGAATGTTAAATTTAATGCCAGCCGGTAGATGACATATCAATTCCACCCCATGTATAAAATCTTAAATATATTCAATATCATAAAGTTAACAAACATAAAGAAAATCGGAACCCCCTAAGCCTATTTAACGTTAAAAATCGATACTTTTGAAAATACAAGCTATATAAATCGGGAAAGCTTTGCATATATTTCGGTATCTTTGCATAAAAACGCCAACTAGTTTTGCGCATTGTTAAAAAAAATAAAAAAGCTCCGCCAAACGGAGCCTTTTTATAAGAGCACTATTTTCCTAAGACAAAAAACTACTTTTTTCTACGCCGCACGACAAATGCCAACGCCAATACGCCTAACAGCACTGCCGCCGCCTCAGGTTCCGGAACGGCATTTAGGACAAGTTTTCCAACTCCCAATTCATCGCTCCAATCGTAAACCCAATCTCCAACCAACAGATTCCCGGATTCGTCGTAAGCGGTAAGCTTTATATAACTATCCACTGACGGAACATAAAGTTTGTCGTCTTCCGCGGTAAGAGTGGAATCCTCCAATAAAAATGCGTCGGCGTTATAGCCGTAAAATACGATTTCAGCATTGCTTATTGATTTTGTTCCGTTTTTGGTCGTAAGCTTTTTTATTTTAAGCGAAGCGCCTTCGGCTATTGCGAGTTCTAATACCCCATTTGAATTAAACTCGAACGTCGAGAATGAATTGTCGGCAGAAACATTCATTCTTAATACGCTTCCCGTATTTTCGTCGAAGGAAATGCGGGGTAAATTGCGCAATACATCTTGGCCGTAGAGGTTGAGGGTGGTATTTCCGTTTCCAACCCTCAAGAGGCTTGACTTTACCCCGTCTGTATACAAATTCCAAACTCCGCCACTGTAGGACTGCAAAGACAATGCCGATTCCATCAGGCCTCCGTCGCGGATATCGAGATTTTTTACGCAAAAATACGAGGTATTGCCGCTATCGGCCATAACAGAAACTATGCCGCCGTTAATATTTAAGGTGTCAATATGCGATACTTTACCCCACCGGGATATGTACGACCCTCCAAAAGTAAACGACCCCATTTTACCGACATTCACAGTTCCGTTAAAGCTGACAATCGATACCCAGTTATCGGCAGAAGGAGGGTTTGAGCCCATTATGTAAAGCGACCCCGCCTCGGTTTCTGACCCTATATTTATTGTTCCGCTTCCGGTGAGAATCTTGCTTTGACCGCCATCGTAACCCCAATTAACCTGCGCTAGATCCCCAACTATATTCCACGTACCAGTCGCTCCTATATCTAATTTCCACCACCAACTTGCGGGAATAGTTTCGTTGGTTGACGTAGTAAATTCATCGTTTAAAGGAGTTGATGGAAGCGCCGCTTGCAACAGTGCCGGCATCAAAAGCAATGCGGCAATCGCCGTACTAAGCTTAAAAAAAGTTTATATATCTTCATAATTACACTTTAAGGATTTAATATAATAAAAAAAGTGCAAGACATAAATTTCAAAACTAATTGCAGTACAATTCATAATACGATAACAACCCACTTCATAGGCATTGATTTTTCTAGAAACCGCGCAAAATAAAAAACCTTGTTAAAAAGCTTTGCCAAATTTTGTAAGCAAGCGGCAAAAAGCTTTGTGAGAATCGCGCAAATATTTGGGGTTAAAAATCTGCAATGAATCCGGATATCCGTAATAAAAAATTTGAAATCTGAAAAAATGCGCCGATTATCGAAAGAATGGGAAAAAAATTGGGAGCGCTTTTTGATTGGGACGGAGTTGTTGTCGACTCCGGCGCCGCGCACGAGGCAAGCTGGAAGGAGCTCGCGCGCCGCGAGAGCCTGTTTCTGCCAGACGGATTTTTTAAATCCACATTCGGCAAGCGCAATTTGGAAATCATAGTAGACATTTTGAAATGGACGCCGGACATCAAAGAGGCGCAAAGGCTATCCGACGAAAAAGAGACTATTTATAGGGACGGAATTGCGCGAAACGACCTCCCCACAATAAAGGGCGCAGTCGATTTCATACGCACATTAAACAAAGAAGGCATACCATGCGCGGTGGGCTCGTCTACTCCGCGCGAGAATCTCGAGCAGGCGCTCGACACTCTCGGAATGAGAAAAGACTTTGCCGCTTTCGTCACTTCCGAAGACGTCGAACACGGCAAGCCCGCGCCCGACGTATACAAAAAGGCCGCCCAGAAGCTCGGGTTGGAGGCTTGCGATTGCGCAGTTTTTGAAGATTCCCTCGCGGGGATAGTCGCCGCGGCGCGCGCAGGGGCGGTGAAAGTCGCACTGGCCACAACAAATCCAAAATCTTTCTGGCTTGACCGCAAACTGTCCGAAGAGCGCCCGAATGCAATTATCGGCGATTTTTCCGAATTCTCGGCATGCGCTTTCCGCGCGCTTTTCATAAGCTGACGGCGATGGAGGAAAAACTTTTTAAACTTTCGAGCAAATACAAGCCCTCAGGTGACCAGCCGAAGGCGATAGAAGACTTGTGCGGAGCCCTAAAAAAAGGCTCAAAATATTCGACTCTCGTGGGCGTCACTGGTTCCGGCAAAACTTTCACAATGGCAAACGTCATAGCGGAAATGAACCGCCCCGCCCTTATAATATCGCACAATAAGACGCTTTCCGCACAGCTTTACGCAGAGTTTAAAGAGTTTTTTCCTGAGAACGCCGTTGAATACTTTGTAAGCTACTACGACTACTACCAGCCGGAAGCCTACATTCCACAAACCGACACTTATATAGAAAAAGACTCGTCCATAAACGACGAGATTGAAAAACTCCGCATATCCGCCGCCAGCGCCCTTGTTTCGCGCCGCGACGTAATCGTTGTTGCGACAGTTTCGTGCATATACGGCCTTGGCTCTCCCGAAGACTTCCGCAAGATGATGATTCCATTGCGCACGGGAATCGCTATGAAGAGGGGCGAGCTTGTCGAAAAGTTAACCGACATACACTACGAGCGCAACAACACCGCGTTTGAGAGGGGGCTTTTCCGAGTCAGGGGCGACGTTGTCGATGTATTTCCAGCGTACCTTGACAGCGCGCTGAGAATAGAATTTTTCGGCGACGAAATAGACTGCCTAAAAAAAATAGATCCCGTCACCGGCTCGCCCATTGGAAAGCTCGACAGGTTCGACCTCTATCCCGCCACAGGCTTCGTCACACCCAAAGACAGCATTAGCGCGGCAATACCCAACATACGCGCCGAGCTTGACGCGCGCGTTGCGGAGCTCGAATCGCAAAACAAGCTGGTCGAGGCGCAGCGCATAAAGATGCGGACTGAGCAGGATTTGGACATGCTCGCCGAAACGGGCTTTTGCACAGGCATAGAAAACTATTCGAGGCATCTTGCCGGTAGGCCAGCGGGCTCGCGGCCGTGGTGCCTTCTCGACTTCTTTCCGAAAGACACAATACTGTTTATCGACGAAAGCCATGTGACATACCCGCAGATAAGAGGGATGTACAACGGCGACAGGGCGCGCAAGGAAAGGCTCATAGAGTACGGATTCAGGCTTCCGAGCGCGCTTGACAACCGCCCGCTGCGCCCGTCGGAATTCGATTCGCTGACTGGCCAGACGATTTTCGTGTCGGCGACTCCCGCGCCGTTTGAGCTTTCCGTAAGCGACACAGTCGCCGAACAGATTATACGCCCGACCGGCCTGCTCGACCCTGAGATGATAATACGCCCGATAGCCGGACAGGTAGAGGACTGCGCCGCCGAGATAAAGGTCGCCGCCGAAAAGGGCGAGAGAGTCTTTGTGACGACGCTAACCAAAAGAATGAGCGAGGAAATATCGGAATTTCTCCGCGAAAGCGGCGTGCGCATAGAGTATCTGCATTCGGACATAGACGCGATAGAGCGCGTTGAGATATTGAGGCGGTTGAGGTCGGGTGATTTCGACGCGCTCGTCGGGGTAAACCTGCTGCGCGAGGGGCTGGATATTCCGGAAGTTTCCCTCGTATGCATACTCGACGCGGACAAGGAAGGTTTTTTGCGCTCTGCGACAAGCCTTATCCAAACCGCAGGGCGCGCGGCGAGGCATGAGAACGGGCGGGTAATCCTATACGCCGACAACATGACGGGCTCGCTTAAATCGGCAGTTGAAACTTGCCGCCGCAGAAGGCAAATACAGAGCGATTACAACATTCTGCATAAAATCACCCCGCACACTGTCACCAAGCCGATTCAGCCGTCGCTTGTAAAGCGCTCGGAGGCGAAAATCGACGTATCTAAAAAGTCAAAGGGTGAAATAGAAAAAATAATAAGCCGCCTGAACGAAGAAATGCTCGACGCCGCCGACAGGCTTGAATTTGAGCGCGCCGCCCTTCTCCGCGACCAAATAAAATTTCTGCGCTCCAAAAAGTAGCCACGCCCCGAATATATTGGCTATTCCAAAATTTTCTCCGCGGAAATTTGTATTTTTTGCGCGCCGAGGTGGCGGGCTCGCAGTAAAAGATTTTAGATAAAGCGGAAGTGAAAGCACTCCACATTCGGCGCTGCGGGAAACGGCGGGCGCCTTTTTTATAAAAGCGCACGATGCACCGCTGTTTTACGCGGCGACATCGGGCGGAAGGCGAGAAAAGGAACGGCAATATTTTACTGCGCGGTTTTGCGCTTGCAATGGGCGCAGAATTCTAAAAAAATACTCTCCATATGAAGAAGTTTCTTATACTACTTTTCGCGGTTGCCGCGGCGCTTTTATCGGGCGCGGAAAAATTTGACCTCCAGAAGAAAATGGAAGACGCAAAAAAGGGCGACGCAAAAGCCATGAATGAAATAGGCGAATACTACGCCGACGGCGGCGGAGGGGAATTCGCCCCCAACTACGAGTTGGCGATAATGTGGTGGGAGGCTGCGGCCAAAAACGGCGATGTCAGGGCCCTCACAAACCTCGGCGCGGCGCTGTTTGGAGGCAACGGCGTTTTGGCGGACGTTCCGCGCGCAATAAAAATCTGGAACGAAGCCGCCAAGCGCGGCGACCCCGACGCCCAATTTTTTCTCGGGACGGCATACTGCAATGGCAAGGGAGTTTTGAGAGACTATCAAACGGCGGCATTCTGGTGGGAGCGCTCCGCAAAGCAAGGCAACCACCGCGCACAAAACAATCTGGCATTCGCATACGCGCGCGGCGAAGGCGTTGAACGCGACTTAAAAAAGGCTTTTGAATTGTGGAAATCTTCAGCCGAGAAAGGCAATCTCGTAGCCCAGACATATCTTGGGCTTTGCTACTTCACCGGCGACGGAACAAAAATCGACCAAAGCAAGGCAGTCGCGATATGGACGAGCGCCGCGGAGCACGGAAGCGTTGAATCTTTGCGCTATCTGGGCATAGCCTACGCATCGGGAAGCGGCATAAACAAGGATAAAAACGCAGCCTTCCAATGCTTTTCAAGAGCGGCACAGCTCGGCGACGAAGAATCGCGCAAGGCGGCGGACAAGCTTAGGCTCGACCTCTCGATGGAAAATTCCGAAAAAAACACTAAGGAAAACAATTCAAAATAAACTCATAAAATTGCCGGATTCGGCAGGTAATAACTAAACAATGAAAAAAATATTAAACACTGCAAAAATATTATCGGCTCTGGCAATTTTTATATGCGCCTCAAACGCAGCCGAAGTCGCAAACTGGAACTTCGACTGGAAATTTTTCTACGGAAAAAATCCGAACGCCCAAAATAGGGATTTTGACGACTCTTCTTGGAGGGTTCTCGACCTTCCTCACGACTACCAGATAGAGCAACCGTGGGTAGTTCCGTCGGAGGAGGAGATAAAAAAGAACGGCGGCGACCTCAAAGGGCGCGGATTCAAGCCCTACGGCGAAGGCTGGTACAGAAAGACGTTTAACGCCTCCCCAGAATGGAAAGGCAAGAGGGTTATTCTCGATTTTGAAGGCGTAATGAGCGTCTCCGACGTTTACATAAACGGCGAAAAAGTAGCCTCCAACGAATACGGATACATAGGCTTTGAGGCAGACATCTCAAAGTATCTCGACTACGATAAGCCAAATGTTGTGGCGGTTTATTCGCGCGTAATGGGGGCGTCGCGCTGGTACACGGGCGGCGGAATTTTCAGAAACGTCAATATCGTCGTAAAAAATCCTGTAGCCGTAGCGCGCCACGGCGTATATATAACGACTCCTGAAATAAACCGCGACTCCGCCTCGGCAAACGTATCTGTCGAAGTTGAAAACACTCTCGCAGCTCCGAACCAAGTATCCGTAAAGGCAAAAATCTTTTCCCCCGACGGAAAGGAAATCTCAGAGGCTTCAAAGAAGATTGAAGTACCCGCAAATTCGTCCGCTAAGACCGACTTAAAATTCGATATAAAAAATCCGTCGCTCTGGTCGCCCGAAACCCCTGCACTGTATTCCGCCGAAGTCGAGGTCGATTCCGGCAACGGCGCGGTAGATTTGCAAAAGGAAACTTTTGGCATCAGAAAAATTGAGTTCAACCCTGAAAATGGCTTTGTGCTAAACGGCAAGAAAGTCCTGCTTAAAGGGGTAAACCTGCACCACGACTTGGGCGCGCTTGGCGCCGCCGTTTACGATTCGGCGTTGGAACGCAGAATAAAGTTCTTAAAGTCAATGGGGGTAAACCATATTCGTACCGCCCACAATCCGTACTCGAAATCGCTGCTCGACTTGGCGGACAAATACGGGATTCTGATAACGGACGAAGCTTTCGACAAATGGAGCAAATGGTTTGTCGCCGGCCGAAAGAACAGCGCTGACGAAGTTTGGCCCTACGTTTTGGAAGAATTTATAAAGCGCGACAGAAACCACCCGAGCGTCGTGATTTGGAGCCTCGGCAACGAGCTAGATATACAAACCCGCAATGACAAATACGGCGACTACGGCGTGACAATGTACAAAAAAATGCGCGACCTATGCAAGAAGTACGACGCAACCCGCCCCTACACCGTTGCGCAATTCCCCGCCCGAGCCAAGGGAATTATGCAGCGCGACCCGAACTGGAAGAATTCGGAACCGGCAGAGCTCGCGTTTGCGACCGACATATCCGCGCAAAACTACACATGGTCTTTTTTTGAGAAGGACGCAAAGAAGTACCCCAATATGATTTTCTACCAGAGCGAAGCCGGGACTTGGGATAGCGGCGGAAATTACTTTGGAATGAATCTCGACAAGGTTGTAGGACTCGCGTACTGGGGGGCCATAGCATATTTTGGGGAATCCTTCGGTTGGCCGTCGAAAGGCTGGGGCGATAAAGCCTTTATAGATATGGCGCTCAACCCGCTGCCTCAATGCTATTGGGTCAAGGCGAATTTTATGGAAGACAAGCCCTCTGTGCATCTCGGGGTAATAGAATCGAGAGACGCTAAGGACAGATTTGTATTCCACAACGGGGTGAATGTAGGGCTGACGCCGGAAAACGAGAACTGGAACCGCGAAAAAGGCTCAAAAGTGCCGGTCGCTATCTACACAAACGCGGACGAAGTCGAGTTGTTCCTAAACGGAAAATCTCTCGGAGTAAAAAAGAACGATAGAAAAAATCCGCATGCCAGAAATAGGATAGTATGGCTGAGTGTAGCCTACGAACCCGGAGAACTTAAAGCGGTTGCAAGAACCGGCGGGAAAGTTGTCGGCGAATACAAGATGGAAACCGCAGGGGAACCTGCCGAAATAGTGGTAACTGCCGAGAATCCGAACTGGAAAGCAGACGGAATGGACTTGCAACACTTGGCGATAAAAGCCGTTGACAAAAACGGCCGTGTGCACCCGCTCGCCAACAACAAGCTTACGTTTAAAGTCGAGGGCCCAGCGAAGTTGATAGGGCTCGACAACGGAGATATGAACAGCAACGAATTACATACCGGCAATACGCGTTCCCTATACTGCGGGAAGGCATTGGCTATATTGAGAGCCGGACGCACCCCGGGAGAAGTCGCGCTTACAATAGAGGCAGATGGGCTCCCGACGAAAACGGTAAAGCTAAAACTAAATCCTAAAAAATAACCGCATTCGGTAAAAGGCGCGCGAAGCAAATCACGCGCTTTGCAGCCGAGCGGCGTAAAAAATTTTTTCAGGCACAATGGCTCCATGTTGCAGCATGGGGCTTTTTTTTGTCTATTGCATGGCGGGTTGCATACGCTTTGCGATAAAATCAGAAACAGTACATTGCCATAAAAAAAGCTGTCGGCTCAAAACACCGCAATCGCAGCCAACAAGTCAAAAAAGAAGCCTTTGGGACAAGCTAAAACCATACGGTAGTATTGCGCAAAAACGGCAAAAACTTAAAAATTCTCTTTTGCTTGCATTTTGCGCCGCGATTGAATTTTATTTTAGGCCATGAATTTCAATCTTCCAAAAGAACCGCTCATGACAGTCGAAGGGCTTCCATACAAAAGGGTGTCCAAAGGCAAAGTGCGCGAAAATTTCGACCTCGGCGACGAACTTCTGATTGTCGCCACCGACCGCCTTTCGGCGTTCGACGTCATAATGCCAAACGGCGTTCCCGGAAAGGGAATACTGCTTACGATGATAAGCCTTTGGTGGTTTGAGCAGGCGGCTAAAATTATGCCGACGCACTTGGTGGAAAACCATGACGAGCGCGTACGCGAAGTTTTGAAGGACTTCCCGCAGCTTATAAGGCGCTCGATGATTGTAAAAAAATTAAATCCAATGCCGATAGAAGCGATAGTGCGCGGATACCTCGCAGGAAGCGGCTGGAAGGAATACTCAAAAACCGGCAAGCTTTTCGAGTTTGAGCTTCCGGCGGGAATGAAGGAAAGCCAGAAGCTTCCCGAGCCGTTGTTTACCCCTACGACAAAAGCCGCCGAAGGCCACGACATGCCTATCACAAACGCCGAATGCAAAAAACTCTTAGGAGATGAAATATTCGGGAAAATTAAGGACGCAAGCCTTGCGCTCTACGACATGGGCCTAAAAAAGGCGCAAAGCTGCGGCATAATCCTCGCCGACACAAAATTTGAATTTGGTACGGACGCCGAAGGGAAAGTATACTTAATAGACGAAGTTCTAACGCCCGACTCTTCGCGCTACTGGCCGGCAGATAAATACGAAGTTGGCCGTGCCCAGCCCTCCTACGACAAGCAATACGTAAGGGATTGGCTCGAAACTCTCGATTGGAACAAGCAGGCTCCCGGGCCCGTGCTTCCTCCGGAGGTGGTCCAGAACACAATAAAGTGCTATTCGGAAGCCCTCTCGAAGTTGATGGGAAAGTAAAAAAAACCGCCGCGCAAACGGCGGTTTTTTTATAGTTTTTTGATTCCTATCGAACGATTTCCCCAAGAAATTCAGACAAGGCTTCCTATCTAAAAGAAAATAAAATTTTTTGCGGAACATTTACGTTTCGATTAGATGAATTTTCTGCGCGGCAATAATAAAAAATCTTGGCGTAAATAAATATGGACAGATAAAAAGTACGGACGTTGCAAATAAACTATTTATTTGGAAGCTGGCATCTTCCCAATCGGCAAACCCGCATAGAATTGCAATCCCGCAAAAATAAGGGCGTCTGGGAGCCGGTATAATTGCAGTGTTTATCGAAAAATCGCAATAATGGAAAAAATTGCGACTTTCCGATTTCGATATTTCGCATAGCTTCGGACTACGCGCGAAGTGCACGCCCCCAAACGAAACGCAAAATCCAGCGGCGCACGCCGAAAATCTACTGCTCGTCGCGCGAGATCGAGGAAAAAATCGGCAAGCACAGCATGGTTTTGGACAGCCTTTCGGAGACCGGCAGCGGACGGGAAGCGCACCCGAGGCGGCGCGCCATCGGGCATAGATGCAGCGTCGCGTAATGTTGCGCCACGCCGATTTCGCGCGACTTCATAAATTTCTCGAGCTCCTTTTCAGTCTCGGGCGAATCCGTTAGAATGAAAAATATGTGGGCGTTGTGGCGGCAATGCTCCGGAATTTTCGCCAGTTGCAAGTCGCCGCTTCTTTCGAGCTCCGACAGGCGCGAATAATAGTAGTTCCATGCGGCGACGCGTCCGGAGGTCAGGCGCTCCGCCGCGTCGAGCGAGGCGGGGAATTTTTAGTCGCAGAAACCGGCATTAAGCGGGCGAAAATAAAGCGGAGGCGGAGCGCGGGGAAAAATGATTTCAAATTTAAAAATTTCTTGACTGTCTTAAAATTATAGCATACAGTAGCATTATTATGAAATATATTCCTCATATTTCCCTGCCGTTTTTGGCGTCACTTTTCATTTCGCTTTCCGCCTCGGCGGAAACCTATTACTACTGGGGCAACGGCGACGGCGGAAATATGCCGGTATTCGGCGCTTCCGCGTGGAGCTCGTCGAGTTCAGAATACGTCGCCATTCCCGAGGACACAAACGTAAATTCCCCCGACGCCAAATGGGTGTTCGACTACGACGCCCATCTGCCCGTCGCCAACAGAAGAGAGGGCATTTATTTCAATATCATAGACCAACCTTCAATAGACATAGCTTCTCTTTCCGTCATAAATTACAATTATAATAATACCAACTACATTTCGGGCGGTTCCGCCGTCGCCGGCGGAAACGCCAAGACGCTGTTTATCTCGAACACAGACAACGCCTATTGGAACATTGGCAATTTTACATTCTCAGGCGGAACATCCTCGGCGACAGTAGTGTTTGGGT
>ENA-UOJE01000615-UOJE01000615.1-human-gut-metagenome-genome-assembly--contig:-C23-NODE-615-length-39086-cov-13.131613_pt1 | contig 39086 bp, 35 predicted proteins | sample MGYA00242341_ERZ723888 | MGnify/ENA metagenome assembly ERZ723888 | reverse complement strand
GAGCAAAAGTCAGCGTGGGAATGGTGTGGTATCTTTATCTAAGTGAAACCCCGCACTCCCACTTGGAAATGGCCTGCGGCGTGACGGACAGCTCGGCGGCCAGCGCCTCCTGCGTCAGATTTCTGGCAATGCGAAGCTCGCGGATCTTTTTCCCGATCTCCATGTTCGTTTCCTCCGTTCAAAGTCGTGCAGCGCTGCGTTCTGGATACAGCATACCACACGCCGCGCAAAAAGGAAAGCGCCGCGGGAGCGGGAGCGCGCAACCGGCAGGCGAGTCAGCCGCGGTGGAACAGACCGCGCTTGACATAAGGCGCGCTCTGCACGGACACGAGCTTGTAGCCAGTCGGCTCGAGCGCACGTCGCAGGGCGTCCTCCGGGATCTCCTCGGCCGTGACGAGCACGGTCTCGCCCTTGCTGTGCGACGAGCTGACCTTCTTCAGCGGGAAGGCCGCGCGCAGCGTGTCGTTCACATGGCTCTCGCACATGCCGCACTGCATGCCGTCGATCTTCAATGTCATCTGTACCATAGAAATTGCCTCCATTTCAGGTTAGTGTTTTCTAACCAACGTTTCAAAAAAAAGCAGACCGTTTATGACCTGCTTCATTCTGCCGAAAAAGCCTCGCAGAGTTTGCGCCCGCAGGCGCAAAGAAAGTAGGAATCATTTTCTCCGGCGGCGTGTACGTCGGAGAGAATACCGCTCGGCTCGCAAACGTGCGGAGGGCGCGCCGCGCCCTTCGTGCGCTGCCGCGAGCCGCAGCCCCTTTCAAACGAGAGCCCAGTGAAACGGGTCTCGTTTGAGAGCGTGTCAAAAATTCTTTTTTGACACGCTCTCTGACCTGCTTTCAGGATAGCACGGAGTCCCGCGCTTGTCAAGTCTCAGCGCTCATTCTCGCGCAGATGGCCGAGGCTTCCGCCCGGATGCCACTTGACATACTGCTGCGGCGTGACCTTGGCCTCGCTCTGCAGCAGGACGCTCAGGGCCTGCAGCACGAGGGTCTCGGCCAGGATGGAGGCGCGGGGCGCGCGGTCGAGCGGGCCGCCCTCGGCGTCCGCATGGGCCAGCAGATGGACCTCGCTCTGCTGCGCGAGCCACGAGGAAGCGTTGCCGCTCACGCCGATGACGGCGCAGCCGTTGTTCTTCACGGCGCTGACCGTCGCCTTCATCTCGGCGGTCTCGCCGCTGTTGGAGATGAAGATGACGACATCGCCCGGCACGAGCTGGCCGCAGGAGCCGTGCACGGCCTCGGTGCCATGCAGGAAATAGGCAGGCGTGCCCGTGGAGGAGAACAGCGAGGCCGCATAGCCCGCCAGATGCGCGGGCTTGCCGATGCCGGAGATGTGCAGACGCTTGCCCGCCGCTTTGGCCGCGAGGATCAGCTCCGCCGCGCGCTCGAGCGCGGGATAGTCCATGTTGTCCAGCGTGGCGGCGACGTTCTCGCGCGCCGTGCGGGCGAATTTTTCATAATCGGCTTTCCAGGTACGTTCCATATCTCAGCCCTCCAGTCCGCTCACGCCGCCGGGCATGGTTGCAGCGACCTCGGCCAGCGTGGGAAGCGACGGCATCGCGCCGAGACGGGAGACCGTCAGGGCCGCCGTGTGGTTGGCAAAGCGCAGGGCGTCCTCGGAGGACAGGCCGCTGCAGACCGCCACGCAGAACGCGCCGACGAACGAGTCGCCCGCGGCAGTCGGATCGATGGCCTTGACGCCGGGGACGGACGGACTGAGCACGAACTTGCCGTCCTCCACGAGGGCCGCACCGGCCGAGCCGATGGTGATGAGCAGCTTCTCCACGCCCTTTTCGCCGAGCTTCGCGGCGGCGGCGCGGACGGAGGCCTCGTCGACGTGGCTGCCCTCGTGGCCGATGGCAACGCCGCTCAGGTCGCGGGCCTCGTGCTCATTCGGGGAGAGGTAGGTCAGGCAGGCAAGCAGCTCCTCGGGCAGCGGGGCGCTGGGGGCCGGATTCAGCATGACGGGCACGCCCTTATCGTGGGCATATTTTGCAACGATCGTGTTGATCTCCATCGGGATCTCGAGCTGGAGCACGACGAGGTCGAATTCGGCGATGCGGTCCTTCAGGAAGGCGACGTCCTCCGGCGTGATGGTCATGTTCGCGCCGGGCACGACGAGAATGCGGTTCTCGGTGCCGCCGTTCGGCTGCTCCTCGAGGATGATAACGGAGCAGCCGGAGGCCGCGCTGTCGTCATAGAGGATGCAGGACGTGTCGATGCCGGCCTCTTCGCAGGTGCGGCGCATCTCGTCGCCGTTCGCGTCGTGACCGAGCTTGCCGCACATCGTGACCTGCGCGCCGAGGCGGGCCATCTGCACGGCCTGATTGGCGCCCTTGCCGCCGGGAGCCTTGTTGAAGCGCTCGGCGAGGATCGTCTGGCCCTGACGCGGGAAGACGCGCGTCGTGACGATCTGGTCCATGACAAAGCTGCCGACGACCAGAATTTTCGGTTTCTTTCCCATTGTGTTTCTCCTTTTTCCGAGTCTCCTCTGCAGGCAGGGAGACGAATTTTCATTCACGCAGGCGGCGGACCGCCCGTCAGCTTGTCAAAAAAGTCCCTTCGGGCCTTTTTCGCCAAGCTGCTTTCCGAATTGCAAAATCAATTTTTGTATCATGATTTTGCAATTCTGCCGCTGCGGCGGGTTATTGAACGCGAAAGGACACCCTGACGGTTTCCTTTCACACTTTTCTTCCCTCCGAAACTTTTGGCTTGGCGGGTTTTCTTGCAGTCTGACGGGCTGCGGACCGCCCGTATCAGTATACAGCATAAGGTGCGCCGCCGTCAACCGGATGTTTTCGTTTGACGCAAGGCCTTCATGGCGCGTTGTAGGGGAGCGGCATGCCGCTCCCGGCGGAGCACTTGCAGTTCGTACAAGGTGTCGATAAAACGGTATGCACCGATTGCGTCTGTAGCGGCGTTCCCTGAGCGCCCTGCAGGCTGTAGGTTTTGCAGCACAGATTCATTGGCGCAGGGCAAACAGGTTTGTCATTCCGAGGAGCGAAGCGACGTGGGAATCTCGCAGTACAATGGTGAATAACAGGAATGCCTCGGCGAAAACGCAACCGGTTGCAGGAGATTGCCACGTCGGCCTTCGGCCTCCTCGCAATGACAATTCGGGGGCATTCACCATTTTAACAAGGCCCTGTTTGTATCGCCGGTGCAGTGCCGGGCCCGGCTGTCCCCGCCCCTGCAATGATAAATGGAACGGCCGCCGCAAACAGGTCTGCGGCGGCCGGGATGCACATGTTGGAATTATACTAGAATCTGATAAAAAGCTTTAAAAGCTTTTTATAGCGCCGAGGGCGCGTCAGATTCTGCATGAGACGGCGCAGCGTGCGTCAGCACGATGCGAGTGTGCGTAGCACACGGGATTCCTGATTAAATGTTTTAATCAGGAATCAGTATTAAAGCTTGCCCAGCTCGCGGAGAACGCCGAGGGTGACGTCCAGCTCGGCTTCCGTTGCGGGAGCGAGCGGCAGGCGGGCCGGCCCGAGCTTGATGCCCGTAACAGCCTCGATGGCCGGACGGAGCAGGGAGTTCGGCAGGATGCGGCCGTTCTGACCGGTGGTCTTGCAGAAGCGATACATCGGAACAAAGAGCTCCTTGGCCTTCTCGTTCTCACCCTTCTCGAACGCCTCGAAGATCGCGCGGATCTCGTGGCCGAAGATGTGAGCGCCGCCGGAGACGATGCCCATCGCGCCCTGCACGATCGTCGGCAGGAGCATGATGTCGTCGCCGTTGTAAACGACGAAGTTCGGATCGACCTTCTCGGTAGCGAGGAAGAAATCGGTGACCTGCGTCGGGTTGACACCGGCCTCGTCCTTCACGCCGACGATATTGGGGATGGCAGCCAGACGGCCGACGGTCTCCGCCTCGAGGTTGACACCGACGAAGATGGGGATGTTGTAGAGCATGATGTTCGCCTTTGTGTTCTCGGCGATCGTCTTATAATGCAGATACAGGCCTTCCTGCGTGGGCTTGTTGTAGAACGGGCAGACGATGAGGGCCAGCTCGATGCCGAGGTCATAGGCCTTGTTCGTCAGGGCGATGGTCTCCTTCGTGGAGGCGCAGCCGGTGCCTGCAATGACGGGCTTACGGCCTGCGGAAGCCTTGACGGCGGTCTCGAACAGCTTCACGCGCTCGTCGAACGTCAGCAGGGAAGCTTCGCCGGTGGTGCCGGTGACGATGAGGGAGTCGCAGAGGTCGTTCGTGATGACGTACTCGATCAGCTCGGCATACTTGCCATAGTCGATCTCTTCGTTTTCGTCATAGGGGGTGATGAGCGGGAGCAGAATCTTGCCGTATTTCTTCTGGAAGTCCATTGCAGTATATCCTCCTGTTTTTGTAGGGGCCTCTGTTTGTGGGTTCAGAGGCTTCCTTGATTATGTTTTTATAGTGAGCGTGCTAATGTGTTTTACAGTGGATGCCGCACCTCGGCGGGTGCTTTCCTCCCCTCGCCGGCCGGCAGCCGCTAATGCCAGCCGGCGCCGAGGCCCAGTGCCTCGGTTCCCGGGGAGATCAGCGCAGTTCTTTGACGTTGCCCTCTTCGTCGAAAATGACTTCCATCGGCTCCGAGACGATCGTCACATTGTCGAGCGCCTCAGCATCCGGGATCAGGGCTTCGGAAATATAGAATTCAGAAAGCGACAGGGTATTCTTGAGCCAGACGATGCGCGGGCCCTTTTCCCAGTCGCAGTCCGTGGCAGTACGCAGCGCAAACTGCATGGCGGTGCGGTCGCTCGGCATAACGGCGGGCAGGCGCACGGCCAGCGGCTCCGCCGCGGTGATGCCGTTCGGATAGGTCTGTTCAAAGTCGATCTTGCGGTACAGGCGCTGCGTTGTCACATCGGCGCTGCCGAGGCCGCCGAAGTTGCCGTGGGATTTGTCCGTCAGGTCAAACACGGCGATGCGCTGGAAGAACGGGCGGCTGATGCCGAGGACCGGAGAACGGCCCGTGACGTTCGGGTCCATGCCCGCGCCGCTGATATCCTTGCCGGTCTCGTCGACAAACAGGATGTCCGCCTGGTCAAACGGGACCTTTGCCATTCGGCTCTTGGCGTACTCCAGCAGGGGCGGCTCCTCCTCGAGAATGCGCCCGGCCGGGATGGCCTCGATGCGGCAGGTCTGGTGATAGGCATTCTCGATGAGGCCGATGGCAAACATGTTCGGCTTCTTCTCGATAATGGCGCCCGCGAATTCCTTGACATTGGCAGCCATGCTCTTGAAGCCAAGCTTGTGGCACTGATATGCGCCGTGCTGCTTGCCCATGCCGATGACGAGCATCTTGCAGATGCCGCTCTCGACCTCGCCGCGGAAGTCCGTGTGGGCCTTGATGCGGCCGACCGGGATCAGGAAATCCGCCGCATTGGCGAACTTGTCCAGATGGATCTCCAGGCCGCTCCTGGAGTGCGCGATCACCTCAGTATCCATGGAGGCGCGGATCGGAGCGCCCATGGCCTCCTCCGTCACGCCGTAGCCCTCGATGATGCCGCGCTGACCCTCAGCCTTGGCGCCCGCGTGGCTGCCCATGGCGGGGATGATAAACGGGTGTGCGCCGACCGACTTGACCTGATCGCAGATGGCACGGATGATGCGGGCGATGTTCGCCACGTCACGGCTGCCCGCGGTAATGCAGACACTGTCGCCGGGCTTGATGCGGTCGAGCGTGCCCTCGCGGCGCATAGCCTGCGCAACGGCGCCCTCGATGTCATCGATATGGCTGTGGTCCATCTCATGACAGACGCGGACAAATTTCGGGATCTGGTTATCGGCCAGCAGTTGATCAAAGATATTCATGCGTTATCCTCCGCCGTGCCCCGGAAACCGGGGCACGGACTCTATGCAGTCAATTACGCCTCTTCGGGGATGAGGTAATCCTTGATGTTGATACCCTTCTTGACGCAGTACTTCTCGATCTCGGCATAGGTCGCGGGGTTGATGCCGACGCCGTGCGCCAGGACGTCCTTCTCGGCGTCCGCTTCCTTGTCGCCGTGGACATAGACGCGGCTCTGGCCCTCGGCCGGCTCTGCATCGCGCATGCTCTGCAGGTACTCGGACAGGCGGCGGTTCGTCTCTTCCTTATCGCCGAACAGGGAGTAGTCAATGGCGGCGAAGAAGTGGCAGCACTTCTCCTTATCCTTCGTCACGCGGACGCCCTTGCTGACGGCGCCGTGGGACATGACCGCGCACATGATGTCGACGAGCAGCGCCAGGCCATAGCCCTTGTGGCCGCCGAAGAGCATTCCTTCGCCGCCCATGGGCATGATGCCGCCGCGGGTCTTCTCGGTGTAAGCGGGGTTGGACTTGTTGTCGCGGATACGCAGGAAGACGTTCGGGTCGAGGCAGGTCGTGCCGGTCTCGTCGACGAGCATACCGGGCTGCAGCTCATGGCCGATCTTGGCATAGACCTCCATCTTGCCGCAGGTCATGACGGACGTTGCGAAGTCCATGTGGAACGGATGCGGGTCGGCGGGGATGGTCACGGCGATGGGGTTCGTGCCGAACATCGGCTCGCGGGCGTAGGTCGGGACGACGAGCGCCTCGGCATTTGTCATGGACACGCCCATGAGGCCCTGCTTGGCAGCCATCATGGAATAGTAACCGGCAATGCCGAAATGGTTGGAGTTACGGACGCTGACCATGCCGACGCCGTACTTTTTTGCCTTGTCGATGGCAAGCTGCATGCCCTGGATACTGGCAAGCTGGCCCATGCCGTCGTGCGCGTCGATGACAGCCATGCTCAGGCGGTCCTCTACGACCTCGGGCTTTGCATCGACCTTGATGCGGCCGATATCGATGCCGAACGGATAAAGGGTCAGGCGGTTGACGCCGTGGGACTCGACGCCAAAGCGGTCGGAGGTCAGGATGACGTCAGCGACCTTCTCACTGTCTTCCCGGCTGAAGCCGTAGCGGATGAACATTTCCACGGCCAGCTCATAGAGCTTTTTATAATTGTATCGGGTATAATGGCTCTTGTCCTGCATGATAAAACACTCCTTTTGATCAGTAGTTACTTGCCCAGATAGGCAGTGCGGATCGACTCGCTGGCGAGCAGCTTCTTGCTCTCGCCCTCGTCAACGATGACGCCGTTTTCCAGAACGTAGCTGCGGTGCGAGATGCTCAGCGCCATGTAGGCGTTCTGCTCGACCAGCAGCACAGGGATATTGGCCTTTTCATTGACGCGGGAAATGATATCGAACACCTCGTCGACGATGATGGGTGCGAGGCCGAGGGACGGCTCGTCCATCATCAGCAGCTTCGGGCTGAGCATCAGGCCGCGTGCGATGGCGACCATCTGCTGCTCGCCGCCGGAGAGGGTACCGGCCTTCTGCTTTTTGCGCTCATAGAGGCGGGGGAAGAGCTCATACATCTCGTTGAGCTTGTCCGCCTTTTCCTTCGCGCTCATGTGCAGGGTATAGGCACCCATTTCCATGTTTTCCAGCACGGTCATGCCCGGGAAGATCTCACGGCCCTCAGGGACATAGCTGATGCCGCGCTTGACGATATGGTGGGTCTTCCTGGCCTGGATCTCTTCATCCTGCCAGACGATCTTGCCGTTCTTGGCGGAGACGAGGCCCATGATGCTCTTCATGAGGGTCGTCTTGCCTGCGCCGTTCGCGCCGATGATGGAAATGATCTCGCCGGGATTGATCTCGACGTTGATGTCATACAGGGCCTGGATCTGGCCGTAGTATACATCGCAGTGCTCCATTTTAAAGAACATGGATCATTCTCCTTCCATACCGATCTTGTAACGGTCGCCAAGGTATGCCCGGATGACTTCGGGGTCGTTCTGGATCTCGGTGGGCGTGCCCTCCGCGATCTTGGCGCCGTGGTTGATGACCGTGATGACGTGGCTGATGTTCATGATGATATCCATGTTGTGCTCGATGAGCAGGATATCCTTGCCGGACTCATAGACCTTCTTGATGATGGCCACGAATTCGGCGCGTTCGTTCGGGTTCAGGCCCGCAGCCGGCTCATCGAGGAGGATGAGGGTCGGATCGATCATCAGCGTGCGCGCCAGCTCCGTCATCTTCTGGCGGCCGTAGGGCAGGTTGCCGACGGTACGGTCGGCGTACTGCTCGATACCGATGAAGCGCATGATCTCCATCGCCTTCTCGCGCAGCTCCTCCTCCTCGCGCTTCGTCTTGAACGGGTCGACGAGGAAACGGGCGAAGTTCATCTTCGCATGGAGCTGGCCGCCGATCATGACGTTCTCCAGCGCGGTCATGGAGCGGAACAGCTTCAGGTTCTGATACGTTCTGCCCATGCCGGCCGCGGCGATCTTATGCATCTTCCAGCCGGTGATGTCTTTGTCGTTAAAATAGATCTTGCCGGAGGTCACCGGGAAGGAACCGTTGATCATATTGATCGAGGTCGACTTGCCGGAGCCGTTCGGGCCGATGAGCGCGTGGATCTGGCGCTCCTTGACCTCAAAGGAGAGGTCGTTGACTGCAACCAGGCCGCCGAAGCGCTTGGTCACATGCTCCAATCTCAGTACGGACATGGATCAGCCCTCCTTCTGCGTTTTCTTCCGGCCGGCGAAGAAGGCGGCAGCCTTCTTTTTGAGCTGGGAGAACAGGTGAGACAGGCCGAGCGGATACACCAGCAGGAGCAGCAGCGCGATGCCGTAGAACACGAGCTGATAGTAGTCGCCCATGAAGCGCAGCAGCTCGGGCAGGATCGTGACGAGGATGGCGCCGATGATCATGCCGGAGGTCGAGCCGATGCCGCCCAGCATCAGCATAACAACGAACTTCGTGCCGTTGTCGGTGGTGAAGGTCGTCGGAGCAACGTACTGCATGACCCAGGTGTAGAACACACCGGCCAGACAACCGAGGATCGTGGCGATGAGGAAGGCCATGAGCTTGAGCTTCGTCACGCTCAGGCCGACGGACTCGACTGCCTCGGGGTTATCGCGGACAGCCTTGAGCGCGCGGCCGTACTTGGACTTCGTCAGGCGCACGGAGAAGATAATCAGCAGGATCGCAATGACCAGAATGAAATAGTACAGCTGCGCCTGCGTCTCAAAAACTATACCGAAAATATTCGGCTTTGCAATGTCCTTGACGCCCATGGCGCCGCCGGTCAGCCACTGCATGCTGTTGGCCAGCGAGTAGACGATCTGTGCAACGGACATGGTAGTCAGGGACAGGAAGATGCCGCTGACGCGGAGGCTCGGGTAGCCGAGCATGAAGCCGACAAGAACGGCGACGACCAGAGCGGCCAGCAGACCGATGAGGTTCGTCGAGCCGGTCGCCTGCGAGATCAGGGCCGACGTATAGGAGCCGAGGGCTACGAGGGCGATGGTGCCGAGGTTCGTCTGGCCCGCCAGACCCATGACCACGTTCAAGCCGAGAACGGCGACGAGGTTGATGAGCGTCTGGCTGAAAAGCTGGATGTAATAGTTCGTGGAGTAGATCATGGGCAGGATGACAGCCACAACCAGCATGATCACGGGCAGGATCAGGGAAGTTACCGAAATCTTTTTGCGTTTCATTTCCATTACCCCTTTCCCATCAGACTTTGTGGCGCATGAAGCCGCCCGGACGGATCAGCAGCACGACGATCAGGAACACGAAGGCAACGATGTCCTTGTAGACCGTGGGGATGAACAGGATGGCGAGGGACTCGACCACGCCGATGAGAAGACCGCCGAGGATCGTGCCGGGGATGTAGCCGAAGCCGCCGACGATACCGGCCGCCCAGCCCTTCAGGCCGATCATGTTGGACATGGTCAGGCTGATGGTGAACAGCGGGATGGTCAGGATGCCGATGATGCCGCAGACGACGCAGCTCAGGCCGGTCGTAATATTGATGCTGCGGTCGATGTCGATGCCCATGATGGCAGCAGCCGTCTTGTTCTGCGCAACGCAGCGCATGGCCTTGCCGGGCTTTGTGAGCTTCAGGAACATCTGAAGCGCAATGATCAGAAGGATGGCCACAACGATGATATATCCATACGCCTTGGCAAAGACGAAATCGCCGATTTTGATTACGCCGGTCAGGAAGCCGGGAATCGTGAAGGAGTAGGGACCGTAGATCAGGCGCAGAGCCTCGGAAATGACCTTGGCGAAGATCTGGGTGCCCACAATGGAATACATGGTCAGCGGCATATTGCGCAGGGGGTTGAAGATGGTGGCGGAGATCAGACAGCCGAGCACGAACATCACGACGAGCGTGCAGAGGATGCTCAGCCAGATGGGCCAGCCGAGGCCGACAACGAAGGTTCCGCCGAAGACGAAGGCGGCAGTGGTGATCAGCATATTATGTGCAACGTTCAGCAGGCCGGAGGACTGCCAGACCAGCGTATATTCCACGCCGACCAGAGCGTACACGAAGCCGAGGGCAACACCTGTGATCAGCAGCTGCAGGATAGTTTCAAGCATTGCTTTCCTCCCTTTCTTGCTAATGTAAAGGCCGTCCAACCAGTTTATCCAGTTGGACGGCCTTGCCAGAGACTACAAATTTATTTCGTTTCGATTACTCCGCGGAAACCGTGGTGTACATCACAGGGACATTGTCCTTGATCAGCGCGACAGTCGCGGAGTGGACCAGCAGGTTGTTCTCGTCGCAGGTCGCGTTGCCCTGGAGCATCGGGAAGTCCTTCGTCTCGGCGACGGCGTCACGGATAGCCTGACGGTCGGCGCTGCCCGCACGCTCGATGGCGTCGAACACAAGCTTGAAGGTGCTGTAGACGTCGGCGACGTAGAGCTCAGCCTTCTGGCCTTCGCCGTAGTCGCTGGCATACTTGTCGCAGAACGCGGTGACCTCGGGATCATCGGAGTTGCCGACGAAGTCGGTCACAGAGTACCAGCCCTCGACCCAATCCGGCTCGCAGAGGTCGCGGACCTGGTCCATGGTGATGGCCGGAGAGGCAACGGTCGGGACCTGCAGGCCCAGCTCGTAAGCCTGACGGGCAGTCAGAACGTACTCGGCGTCGCTGGCCCAGACGACCATGCACTCAGCGCCCTTGGACTTCAGATCGAGGATCTGGCCGGTGACGTCGGTGTCGCCGATGTTGATGGCTTCGGGATAGACAGCCATGCCGGCGTCCTTGCAGGCGGCTTCGATGACTTCCATAGCGCCGGTGCCGAACTCGTTGTTCGTGTACATGATGCCGACGGACTTGACCTTGAACTCATCGATGATGAGCTTCGCGGCGCAGGAGGCCATCAGGTTGTCGTTCGCGCGGACGAGGAAGCAGTACTCGTTGTCCAGCTCAAGGAGCTTGGGGTTGGTGCCGAGGCCGAAGAAGGGGATCTTCGCATCCTTGTAAACGCCTTCAGCGGCGAGGATCATGCCGGAGTTCCACGGGCCGACGACTGCGGAGATCTTGTCGTTGCCGGCGAAGATGTTCGCGACGTTGACGGCGATGGCGTTGTCGGTGGCGTCGTCCTGGATGACGAGCTCGACCTTGCGGCCGCCGAGGAGGCCGCCGGCTGCGTTGACTTCGTCAACGGCCATCTGCGCAGCCTTCACCATGCGGTCGCCGTTGGCAGCGTCAGCGCCGGTGATCTTGGCGCTCAGGCCGATGTAGATGGGCTCACCGGAGCCGGTATTGCTATCGCCGTTGCTGTCGGCGGTATTTTCGGTGTTGGTGGTATCATTGCCCTTTGTCTCGTCATTAGAACCGGCGCAGGCGACCAGGCCGGCGACCATTACGAGGACAAGCAGAAGCGCGATCAGCTTTTTCATTGGTTGTTCTCCTTATAATAATAATTCTCTGTCGACCGAGATGCGGGACCAGTGCGTGGGAAAGGGGGTGGTGCTCCGCCGTGGGAGGCGGAGCACCGGAGGAAGAATCGCTTTTGTGAGTAGGAATTACTTCATGTCGGCAAGGATCTTCTCGATCTTGCGCTTGTTGGCCTCGTCGAGCTCGCCGAGGGGCTTGCGGGGCAGGCCGACATAGTCAAGGCCCTGAGCCTGCAGCGTGTACTTGCAGATCTCCTGCCAGTGAGGCACGCCGTTGACCTTGTCATAGAAGAAGTAGTTGATGTACGGCTGGATGTTGTCCTGCGCAGCGCGGGCAGCCTTGACGTCGCCGGCGAAGCAGGCATCCTGCAGAGCGCGGCACTGCTTCGGCAGGACCGCCGGGAAGCCGGACAGCCAGCCATCGGCACCGCAGAGCAGGCCTTCCATTGCGCAGTAGTCATGGCCATAGAAGACGGTCAGCTTGTCGCCGCAGGCGAACTTCAGCTCATGGACGCGGTTGGGATCGCCATGGGCAGCCTTGATGCACTGGATGGTGCCGTCGTCGACGAGGGACTTGACTTCCTCGGTGTTCAGCTCATAGCCGGCGAACCAGGGGTTGTTGTAGACCATGATGTCGATGTCCAGAGCAGCGCGGATGTCGCGGAAGTGCTGGAGAACGGCCTTCTTATGCGGGTTGAGATAGAAGGGCAGGATGACCATGACGCAGTCAGCACCGTGATCCTGAGCGAACTTGCTCATCTTGATGGTGTTGAGGGTGTCGTAACGGCCGGTGCCGCAGACCAGAGGAACCTGACCAGCGAGGAAGCTGGAGACATGAGCGATGATCTCGCGCTGCTCTTCCATATTCATGGCGATGTTCTCACCGGTGGAGCCGCAGATGGAGATGGTCTGTGCGCCGTTGTCGAGCAGCCAAGTCAGATACTTTTCCATGCCGGTCTTGTTGTAGGTCTGATCGGCATTCCAGATCGTCATGCTGGCCGGGCAAAGGCCGTAAGCTTTCTTGTGATCTTTCATTGTGTTTTCCTCCTTGAAATGATCCTTTCGGATTTTGGAACAAAGTAATTATTTCCACCGGCTCATGCCGGACATGGATGGGTTCAGGCGAAGCGCATCACGACGTAGATGCCGAGGGCCACAACGAGGCCGCCGATGATCGCGCCGCGCAGCCACGGCGTCGGACGCTCGATACGGCTGCGGATAAGGGTCGGCAGGCCGCCGCAGAGCACCAGCGCGGCCGCAAGGCCGAGGGAATTGAAATGCTCGCCGTCGTTGCCGAAGCGGAGGATGCAGTAGCCGCCGCCCGCTGCCAGAAGCAGACCAAGTGCAAGCTGCGCCAGGATGAAAATGCGTTCCGGCACGTTTGCGATGCGTTCGTTCAGCTTCGTCATGTTCCGTGCTCCCTTCGCTCTTTCTGACTGGATTATACACCGCTCGACACCGGTATGTCAACAGATTGTATGACAACAAAATCAATTTCGTAGAAATGTTCAAGAAATCTCGCCAGATTTTGTGCACTTCGCCCATATATTGTCTGACAATACGACATCATGCCGACTCCGCTCGAAGGCGTCTGCGCTTTCCTGCCCGCGCCGCCCCCGCCGCCGGAGCAGAAAAAGCGCGCCGGAAGCGCGCATTTTCTCCGATTCGGCCGATAAAAAAATGCAGTCTCCAGAAAACGAGACTGCATTTTTGGGGGGTATTGTTGAAGTATCGATGGTGTGTTGTAGGGTGCGGCGTCCCCGACGCACCGTGTACAGCCCGCAAATTTGGGGCCGCTCCCGATGCATGCACCTGCCATTGTAGGGGAGCGGCATGCCGCTCCCGGCGCGGTACTGACGGCCAGTGCAGGCTGCCGATAAGACGGTGAACGCCAAAGGTTTGTCATTGCGAGGCCCCAAAGGGGCCGTGGCAATCTCGTGCAGGCAGTTACGTTTTCGCCGAAGGTTCCCCTGTGATCCAAACGGGTACTGCGAGATTCCCACGTCGCTTCGCTCCTCGCAATGACACATCAGGCAGTGTCGAGGTGCACCAGCGCCCTTGCGCGGTTGAATAGCCCTGTACAGGGCGCTCACAACCCGCAAGGGGCACGCCGCATCCGTAAGGCGGCAAAGCCGCCAACGGATGCACAGTGACCGCCGCTGCAGACGCAATTGGTCGGTACGTTTTATCGTTACCCTGTACGACCTGGAAGTGCCTCCCCGAGATTGCCACGGGTGCAAAGCACCCTCGCAATGACAAGCCTTTGGCGTTTGCCATTTTATCGACAGCCTGTTTCTTGCGCAGGTGCAGCGCCGGGCCCGGCTGTCCCCTCCCCTACAAGGCGTGTGCGTTTGCCCGGCAGTTGGTACAAATCGGCAGTGACTCCCCGAGATTGCCACGGCCCCTGTGGGGCCTCTCCGGGAGCCAGCGGGGGCACAAAACCGCCGCAGAGGAGCTCTCCCCTGCGGCGGCAGTTATTCCGGAAAATCAGATGCGGGCAACGCCGGAAGCTCTTGCAGCCTCGGCGACGGCAGCGGCGACAGCCTTGCCGACACGCGGGTCAAATGCCTTCGGGATGATATAGTCGGCGCTCAGCTCCTCGTCGGAGATCAGGTCGGCCAGAGCCTTGGCGGCGGCCATCTTCATCTCCTCGTTGATGTCGCTGGCACGGACGTCGAACGCACCGCGGAAGATGCCGGGGAACGCCAGAACGTTGTTGATCTGGTTCGGATAGTCGCTGCGGCCGGTGGAAACGACGGCAGCGCCGCCCGCCTTTGCTTCGTCCGGGAAGATCTCCGGCGTCGGGTTCGCGCAGGCAAAGATGATGGCCTTCTCGTTCATGGTCTGGACCATTTCCTTCGTGACCATGCCGGGAGCGGAAACGCCGATGAACACGTCGGCGCCCTTGAGCTGCTCGGACAGCGGGCCGGCCTTCTTTTCCAGGTTCGTGACCTGGGCCATTTCTTCCTTGATCCAGTTCAGGCCGTCGCGGCCGGCATAGATCGCACCCTTGCGGTCGCACATGGTGATGTTCTTGAAGCCAGCGGACAGCAGCAGCTTCACAATGGAGATGGCGGCAGCGCCTGCGCCGGAGGTGACGACCTTGACGTCCTCCTTCTTCTTGCCGACGACCTTCAGCGCGTTCGTCAGGCCGGCGAGGGTGATGACAGCGGTGCCGTGCTGATCGTCATGGAAGATGGGGATGTCGCACTTTTCCTTCAGCTTGCGCTCGATCTCGAAGCAGCGGGGCGCGGAGATATCCTCCAGGTTGATGCCGCCGAAGCTGCCGGAGATGTTGTAAACGGTCTCGACGAACTCGTCGACGTTCTTCGTCTTCACGCACAGAGGGAAGGCGTCAACGCCGCCGAACGCCTTGAACAGGACGCACTTGCCCTCCATGACGGGCATACCGGCCTCCGGGCCGATGTCGCCCAGGCCGAGGACGGCAGTACCGTCGGTGATGACGGCGCAGAGGTTGTGGCGGCGGGTCAGCTCATAGGACTTGTTGATGTCCTTCTGGATCTCCAGACAGGGCTGTGCAACGCCGGGGGTGTAGGCCAGGCTCAGGTCGTCCTTCGTCGAGACCGGCACGGTAGCGACGACTTCGATCTTGCCCTTCCACTGCTCGTGGAGCTTCAGAGACTCTTTTGCGTAATCCATGATAAACTTCTCCTTTTCTTTTTGATCAGTCTATTAAATTTCATGCAAGTTATATTGCTTTGCTACATCGTTATCGTTGTTCCAGTCAAGGAACCTCTGACTCAATATCGGCATATCGGCAAGAGAGGTGACTACAAAAAGACGCTTTGCGCTAAGGCCACCATGATCGGCAGCGTCAGGACCGACAGCAGCGTGCTGATGGACACAAGGTTGGCCGCCGTCTCGCTGTCCTGCCGGAACAGGGTCGAGAACATCGTCGTGGCGGCGGCGACGGGGGCCGCGATATCCACGATGCAGGCCGCCAGCAGCATACCGTCCAGCCGGAACGCCTTCTGCAGCAGGAACATCAGCCCGATGCTGCACAGCGGGATGACGGCAAGACGCAGGGCGATGGTGATGTAGTAATTCGCGTGCTTCCAGATGGTGCGCAAGTCGGCTTTCGAGAGATAGTAGCCGCTGATGACCATGGGAACGGGCACGTTCAGGGCGCTGAAATAGTGGATGGGCTGCAGGATGATCGTCGGCAGCTCGATGGAGCACACAAAGATCACAATGCCGGTCAGCACGGCGAGGATGCCGGGGTTCAGCAGCAGCTTTTTGAACGAGATCTGCCTGCGGTCGCCGCTCATGAGCACGAGGCCGAAGGACCACGCCACGAGGTTATACACGCCGATCCACGTTGCCCCGTAGAACACGCCGTCCGCGCCGAACAGGACCTGCTGCAGCGGCAGGCCCATGTAGCCGCAATTGGCAAACACGGTGCCGTAGCGCAGAACGCGGCGGGTCGGCTCCTTACCGCCGCGGATGCAGACATAGGCAAACGCGGCATACAGCGCGTGCGCTGCAAAAGCCAGCAGGGCAACGATGCCCATGGCGCGCAGCATGGCGCTGTCAAACTGGCGGCAGAACGACTCGACGATGGCGCAGGGACCGACGATCTTCAGCGCAAAGGCCGAAAGGTGGGAAATGCTCTGGTCGTTGAAAATGCGGATCTTTCCGCACAGGAATCCGACAGCCAGCAGGACAACAAGGATGAGGACCTGCTCGCCAGTCGACAGGATATTGCCCAGCATAGAATCCCTTCTCTCTGCAAGATGGTCTCATCATAGCAGAGAATTTGGATGATGTCAACGGTGAAATTGTATGTCAACTGATTGTATGACAACAAAATCATTGACAATCTGCGGAATTTCTGATAGGATGTTTTTGTGGGAACTGACAAAAATTTGTCTGATGTCTTCCCTGCTTCTCATACTGATTCCTGATTAAAACATTTCATCAGGAATCCCGTGTGCTACGCACACTCGCATCGTGCTGACGCACGCTGCGCCGTCTCATGCAGAATCTGACGCGCCCTCAGCGCTATAAAAAGCTTTTAAAGCTTTTTATCAGATTCTAGTATCAGAACTGCGCGTCCATTCCGGCGTTGCGCGCCGCCTCGCGGGTGTCGTTCTTCGAGATGCGCATATGCTGCCGCATCTCCAGATCGGCCGCCTCGGCATCATGCTGGGCCAGCGCCTCCAGGATGCGCCGGTGCGGCTCGATCACGTTCGAGCAGTTCTTCAGAATGGCAAACGAATTCAGCCGGTAGGTGTGCAGGGCGGGAATGAATTGCTTGTACAGCGAGACGAGGAACGGGTTGTTCGTGCTTTCGCAGATCTTCTCATGGAACTTCTCGTCGAGCTTGGCCATGAGGTTCGCGTTGGCATCCTCCGGCGGCAGCGCCGCAGCATGCGCCGTCTGGTCGACGATCTGCCGCAGCTCCGCGAGCGCTTCCTCCGTAATATGCCGTGCGGCCTCCCGGGCCACGAGCGGCTCAAGTGCCTTGCGCACCATGTAAATATCGCGCAGGGCAAAGATATTGCCCTCAAACCAGCGCTCGGCCTCCTCGCTGCTGGGCTGGCACGCCTTGATGAACGCGCCCTTGCCGTGGACGATCGTTACATAGCCCATCGTCTGCAGCACGCGCAGCGCCTCGCGGATAGACGAACGGCCGACGCCGAGCTGCTTGCCCAGTTCATTTTCCGTGGGCAGCTTTTCGCCGGGATTTCTGCCCGGCTCCTGAATGTAGCTTCGGATGCTTTCGATCACCTTGTCGGTGGTTGACATCTTGTCGATGGGGATCATCATATTCGCCCGCTCCTCTCTCGTTTGCCAGCTCTCGCAGTTAACTGCACATTACTTGACATTTTGCATTGCATAATAATCTATGTACTTCTGTAATCATATTAACGCATCAATTCAGAAATGTCAAGCGAATTTAATTCAAAATATGCGGCTCCGCCTCCCGGCAGGACCTGCAAAAGCTTCAGGAGGGCTCCAGATCATGACAAATCAGACCGGCTATATCGTCTACGCGACGGACAGCGTCGGCACAGCACTCGGCGAGATCGAGCCGGGCGCGATCCGCCTGCTCGGGGAACCCGGTGACGGGCACGTCACGGCCGTCGAGCACATCCCCTTCGGTCACAAATTCGCCCTGCGGGCCCTGCGGGCGGGCGATCCCGTGATCAAATACGGCGCGCGCATCGGCACGGCCACGCAGGACATCGTCCCCGGCGAGCATGTGCACCTGCACAACATGCGCAGCGACTTTGACGAGCGCGCCTCGACGCTGGACGCCGAGACCGCCCTGCCGGAGGACGTCGTCTATGAACTGTACTGAGGAGGAAAACGCCATGGAAGCAACACCGATCTGCCAGGCCTGGCTCCGCCCGGACGGCGGCAAGGGCATCCGCAACAAGGTCCTCGTGCTCTACACCGTGGAGTGCAGCAAGCACGTCGCGGAGTCCATCGCGGCGCATTTTCAGGCGCAGCACAGGGACGTCGACGTCACCGGCTCGCTCGCGTGCCTGGACAATCAGGCCGTCGTGCAGCGCATGCTGGCCTACTGCGTCCATCCGAACGTCGGCGCCGTGCTCATCGTCGGCCACGGCTGCGAATATATCGAGCCGGACCGCATCCGCGACTTCGCGCGGGCCCACGGCCGCCCGGCAGAGGCGTTTTACCTGCAGAAGGTCGGCGGCACGGAGGCGGGCATCGCGCTCGGCTGCAGGCTCGTCGGCGAGATGCTGGAAAAGATCGAGGCAGGCCCCCGTGCGCCGATGTATGCGCAGGAGCTGATCATCGGCGCAAAGTGCGGCGGCTCGGACTTCACGTCCGGCATCGCCGGGAACGCCGTCATCGGCAAATTCTTTGAAAATCTGACCGCCGCGGGCGGCACGGCCATGATGGAGGAGATCGCCGAGGCCGTCGGCCTGCGCGACCATCTGGTCTCCCGCGCCGTGAACGAGGACGTCGCCCGCGATGTCGGCCTGACCTATGACAAGACCATGGAGTTCTGCCGCAGGCTCGGCCGCTACTCCATCTCACCGGGCAATTTCGTCGGCGGCCTGACGACGATCGAGGAAAAGAGCATGGGCGCCGTCGTGAAAATGGGCGGCTGCAAGATCGAGGGCGTTCTGAAGATCGCGCAGCGGCCGAAGCACCCCGGCTTCTGGCTGCTGGACGTCATCCCGGACGACAAGCCCGAGCCCGCCTTCTTCTTCGGCGGCGACGCGACCGGCCTTCTGGACCAGATCGCCTGCGGCTGCCACCTCGTTCTGTTCAATACGGGCCGCGGCCACGTCGGCGGCACGCCCGTCGCGCCCATCCTGAAGCTGACCGGCAATCAGGAGACGTTCGACATGCTCAGCCACGACATCGATTTCTGTGCAGGCAGCGTCCTGACCGGCGCGGAGACGAAAGCCGAGGCCGCCGAGCGCCTGTGGGGCCTCATTCAGCGCATCTGCAATGGAGAGCAGGTCCACGCCGAGCGCGTCGGCCACCGCCAGGGTACCCTGTTCTTCAACTATCAGGACCCCCGCCGCGTCGTCCCATGCCGGTATTGATCAGGCTCTCTCCCAGCCGGTAAAGTAGCCGTCCAGGCCGAAGACCGGGCGCAGCGCCACGCCGTCTGTGCGGAGCCACGGCATCGCAGCCGTGTCCGCCAGCAGGCGCTCCGTCACATAGAACGTCTGCACATGGTTCGTGTCGCGGATCCACATGGCGCGGTATCCGCTTTTGGCATTTGCACCCGTGATGGTATGCAGGGCAAAGCGGATGGCAAGATTGTCGTTCTCCATGACGATCGGAATGCGGAAGCCGTTGATATCGCGCGAGGTCAGGGAGTTGGGATAGGTCTGCTCCATATCGATCTTGTCGAACAGGCGGCGCGTCGTCACGTCGGCATTGCCCATGCCCGTGGCATTGTGGTGCGCCTCGTCCGTCAGATCGCGTGCAACGATGCGCTCGGCAAACGGCCGCGAAATGCCGTTCTGTGCGGAGCGGCCGGTGACGTTCGGGTCCATGCCCGCGCCGCTGATATTCTTGCCGATCCAGTCGACGATCAGAAGATCGAGTTTTTCATACGGAATTCCGAAGAGCTGCGCCGCCGCATCCGGCAGCAGCTCTTTTTCCGTCTCCAGAATTTTGTCCGGAGCGACGGCGACGACGCGATACGTCTCGTGATAGCCGTTTTCCATGGAGGCCATACCGCAGAGGATATTCGTGTTGGCGATGATCTCCAGACCGATCTCCACAATGTTCTGCGACATGCTCGGGAAGCCCTCGGCATGGCAGATGTCCGCGCCGAACTGCTTGCCCATGCCGATGACGATCATCTTGAGGATGCCGCTCTGGATGGGGCCGCGGATGTCCGTGTGGGGCTTGATGCGGCCGATGGGAATGATCCAGTCCGCCTCCGCCGCATAGCGGTCGATCCGCGCCGGGAAGCCGTGCGGCTTCGTAACGCCGACCTGCACCGTCTCCATGCTCGAGCGGATGGGCGCGCCGGTATATTCCTCGGTAATACCGAAATCGGCGAGAATTTTCTTCTGTCCCTCGGCCTGCGCGCCTGCGTGGCTGCCCATGGCCGGGATGATGAACGGCTCTGCGCCGTGCTCGCGCACGACCTCACAGACCGTGCGGACAATGAGCGCGATGTTTGCGATCTCGCGTGAGCCCGCCGCGATGCAGACGCTCTGGCCGGGCTTCAGCTGCTCCAGTGTGCCGCTCTCCTGCATCACGCGACGCGTCTCTGCCGCGACGTCCTCGAGCTTCGGCGCGGAGCGCGTGTTCTCAACGCGGTAGAAATTCGGCACATGATCGTGCTGGAGCAGGGCTTCAAAAATGCTCATGCCTGCGGGCCTGCCTTTTCGATCAGGTATTCCGCGGGATCGATGCCGAGGTCCTGGCAGATCTTGACGATCTCGTCATAGGTCTTGTCATTGACCTTCACGCCCTCCTCCGCCACGCGCGCCATGTGGGCATAGGCCTTGTCGCCGTGCGTGTAGATGCGGGTCTGGCCGTCGGCCAGCGCAGAATTGCGGATGTCCTCGAGGTACTGGCTGAAGCGCTTTTCCATCTGCTCCTTGTCGCCGAAGATGGAATAATCGACGGCCATAAAGAAATGGCAGACCTTGTCGACATTCGGCACAACGCGGACCGCGTTGCTTGTGCGGCCGCCGGACAGGATGCCGCAGAACAGCTCAACGAGCAGGCTCAGGCCGTAGCCCTTGTGGCCACTGTTCGTCTCGCCCTCGCCGCCGACGGGGAAAATGCCGCCAAGGGACTTCGTAGCGCGGATGCGCAGGAAATCGTTCGGGTCATAGCTGGGAGAGCCGTCCGAATTCATGAGCCAATCTCCGGGCAGGGTCTTGCCCGCCTTGGCGTAGACCTCCATCTTTCCGGCAGGTACCACACTCGTGGCCATGTCGAGATGGAACGGATGCGGCGTGCCGGGCATGGAGACGGCGATGGGGTTCGTGCCCATCATCGGCTGCTTGCCGAACGTCGGCACGACGAGGGCCTCGGTGTTCGTCATGGAGATGCCCAGCAGGCCCTGATCGGCAGCCATCTTGGCATAATAACCGGCGATGCCGTAGTGGTTGGAGTCGCGGACGACAACAATGCCGACGCCGGCCTTCTTCGCCTTGTCAATGGCCATCTGCATGGCAGCGACAGAGACGGGCTGGCCGATGGCATCATGCGCGTCGATAACGGCGGAGACGGGCGTTTCGCGGACGATCTCACTCTTCGCGCCGCGCTTGATGCGGCCGATCTCCAGAGAATGCGTATAAAGCTTCATGCGCTGCACGCCGTGGGACTCGATGCCCATGCGGTCAGATGCCAGCAGCACATTGGCAATGTCCTCACAGTCGGAGCGGCTGTAGCCATTGCGGGTAAAAACTTCCACGGTCAGGTCCCAGAGACGCTGATCATCAAAATAACGGTATCCCATAGTTGATTCCTCCTGTATTTAGCCGCCGAGATAGGTCTCGCGGATCACGTCGCTCTGAATCAGTTCACTGCTCTTGCCCGAGTGGGCGATGCGGCCGTTTTCCAGCACATAGCAGCGATTGGAGATTGAAAGCGCCATGTAGGCGTTCTGCTCGACAAGGATGACGGGCAGCTTTTTCACCGTGTTGATATTATGGATGACGTCAAACACATCGTCGACGATGACGGGGGCCAGACCAAGGGACGGCTCGTCAAGCATGACCATGGTCGGATCGCTCATCAGGCCGCGCGCAATGGCCAGCATCTGCTGCTCGCCGCCGGACATGGAACCGGCCTTCTGCTTTAGGCGCTCCTTCAGTCGCGGGAACATGGTGTACATCTCCTCGAGCTTCTCGTTCATCTGCGCAGCCGTGTAGGAGCGGCAGTATGCGCCCATCTCCAGATTTTCCAAAACGGTCATGTTCGGGAAGACCTCGCGGCCCTCTGGAACATAGGCAATGCCCGCCTTGCAGATCTTGTGCGCATGCATGCGGTTGAGCTTTTTCCCGTCGAACGTCACCTCGCCGCGGCCCATGTGGACCAGGCCCATGATGGTCTTCATCATCGTGGACTTGCCCGCGCCGTTTGCGCCGATGACGGAGACGATCTCGCCGGGGTAGACATCGACGTTGATGTCATAGAGCACCTGCACCTTATCATAGTAGGAGCAGACGTTTTTCAGGCTTAAAATCGGTTCCATACTCATTCCTCCGTGCGGAAGCGGTCGCCCAGATAGGCCTTGATGACCTGCGGGTCATGCTGGATCTCCTCCGGTGTGCCCTCGGCGATCTTGCAGCCGAAGCTCAGCACCGTGATGCGATGGCTCAGGTTCATGACGACGTCCATGTTGTGCTCGATGAGGAACAGATCGACGCCGCTGTCATAGACCTTGCGCAGGATATCCACAAACTCGCGGCGCTCACTCGGGTTCAGGCCCGCGGCGGGCTCGTCGAGCAGGATGAGCTGCGGCGTCGTCATCAGCGCGCGGCCAAGCTCGCAGACCTTCTGGCGGCCATAGGCCAGATTGTCGACGGTCTCGTTGCGCAGATGATACATGCCGATGGAGTCGAGCACCTCGCACGCCTTCTCGCGCAGGGCGCGTTCCTCACGTTGGCTGCCGCGCAGGTCGACGATGAAGCGGAGCATGTTGTGGGAAACATCCTTCTGGCCGCCCATCATCACGTTCTCCAGCACCGTCATGGAGGAAAACAGTTTGATATTCTGGAACGTTCGGCCGACGCCCGCCTTGACGGTCTCAAAGGTCGGCTTGCCGGTCAGCAGCGTATCGCGGAACCAGATCTGGCCGGACGTAGGCGGAATGACAGAGTTGATGAGGTTCAGCGTCGTGGTCTTGCCGGAGCCGTTCGGGCCGATGAGGGCATGGATCTCGCGCTCCTGCACGTCAATGGAGAGGTCATTGACCGCAACAAGGCCCTCGAAGCGCTTGACGAGATGCTCAATTCTTAATGTGGTCGCCATCCGCCGTACCTCCCTTCTCCATAGCCGGTGCGCCGGCCCTGCGGGCGCGCAGCCTGTTCCATTTTTCGCGGATCGGAGCCGCCAGCGAGACGATGCCCTTCGGCAGGAAGAGCGCGCACAGCAGAACGGCCGTGTAATAGACGAAATAATAGTACTTGCCGAGGAAACGGAGCAGCTCCGGCAGCAGCGTGATGATCACGGCGCCGATGACGTTGCCGAACACCGAGCCGATGCCGCCGACCATGAGCATGATGACAAAGTTCGTGGACAGGTCCACCGTAAAGGACTCGGGGTTGATGTAGCCGATGAGGTGGGCATAGAGCGCGCCCGCGAAGCTGCCGAGCATGGCGGCCAGCGTGAACGCACGGATTTTTACCTTGGCGACGTCGATGCCGCAGGACTCCACGGCGTCAATGTTGTCGCGCACGGCCTTGAACTCGCGGCCCCACTTGGAATTGACGATGCGCCAGGCGAACCATACCACAAGAATGGCCACGATGAGGACCATGTAGTAATACGGGATCGTCCCCTCCACGCGGTAGCCGAAGAAGTTATAGCGCTCGATGCCGCGCAGGCCCTGTGCGCCGTTCGTCACGCCCTTCATGTTGTTCAGGAGCATGCGGATGATCTCCGTGAAGGCGATGGTCGTCAGGGAGAGGTACACGCCGCGCAGGCGCAGGCTCGGATAGCCGAGCGCCTTGCCGATGAGCCAGCCGACGCACAGCGCCGCCACAAGGCCGAGCCACGGAGAAACGCCGAGCTTCACATTCAGCAGACCGGAAACGTAGGCGCCCATGGCGAACATACCGGCCGTGCCGAGGTTCATCTGGCCGGTCAGGCCGGTGATGAAGTTCAGGCCGCAGACCGCGATCAGATAGATCAGGATCTGACAGGCGATGGTCATATAGTATTCATTCCGGATCATCTGCGGCAGCAGGGCTGCGATCACGGCAGCGATCAGCAGCGGCAGCAGCCGGAAGATCAGCTTTTGTTCCTTTTTCATGCGGCAGCCCCCTTACTTATTTTTCTTCCCGAGGAGGCCCTGCGGACGGAACAGCAGGAACGCAACCAGAAGAACAAAGGCCACAACATCCTTATAGACCGACGGCAGGATCATGGAGGCGATATTCTCGACGATGCCGAGCACAAGGCCGCCCGCGATACAGCCGGGCATGTAGCCGAAGCCGCCCAGAACGCCCGCTGCAAAGCCCTTCAGGCCGATCATATTGGACATGGTGGAGCTGACATTGTACAGCGGCACAACCAGGATGCCGATGCAGCAGCAGATCACGGTACTGATGGCGATGGTGATCGCCATATTGCGGTTGACGTCGATGCCGACGATCGAGGCCGCCGTGCGGTTCTGCGCCACGCAGCGCATGGCCTTGCCGGGCTTGGTCTTCTGCAGGTAGAACTGCAGCAGTGCAACGATGACGATCGCGGCGATGATGAGAAACAGGTTGGATTTTGAGATAACGGCATTGCCGATCTGGTAGGTGCCGGACATGAAGTCCGGGATCGTAAAGGCGTTGCCGCCCCAGATCAGGCAGGCGCCCTCCATGATGACCTTGCCGAACATGATCGTGGCCATAATGGTGAAGATCATGGACTTCTGCTTGCGCAGGGGGATGAAGATCAGATAGGCCACCAGAATGCCGAACACCGCCATCAGCAGCAGCGAGGCGATCGCACTGACCATGGAATTCCAGCCGAGGCCCAGCACGAACATGCCCGCATAGATGTAGGCGCCCAGCGAGACCATTTTGTCATGGCTGAAGTTCAGAACGCCGGAGGCGTTGTAGATCAGCGTGTACTCGATGCCGATCAGCGCATAAACAAAGCCCATGGCGATGCCGCTGATCACAAGCTGGATGATCGTCCAAATCATAAACAAGTCTCCTATGAGAGTCTCCGAGCCGGTCCGGTGCGCCGAATTGCCGCCGGGACCGGCTCGAAAGGTTCCTTATGATAGGGGACAGAGCGTATTGGCGCTCTGTCCCGGATACGCGTGGGAGATGGGGCTTACTCCATGGTGACCTGATCCTGATAGGACGGCACCAGATTCTTCATCACGCCGATGATGGCGGTGTGGGCAAGCTCACGCTTGTCGTTGGCCGTGTAAACACCGTAGAGCGTGTCGAGGTTGATGGTCTTCAGGGCCTCGCAGAGGTCAGCAGACTCCAGAGAGGTCGCGCGCTTGGCAGCGTCGGCAAAGGCATAAACGCCGTTGTAGTACGTTGCGGCATAGATCTCCGGCGTGGAGCCGTACTTCTCTTCATAGTTCTTGGAGAAGGTCTGAACGAGCTCAGAGGGGTTCTCGGCGATGAAGTCGGTCACATAGTTCCAGCCCTCGATCCACTCGGCGTTGCACAGGGAGTAGACCTGCGGGGTCGCGATGGTCGTGGAGCTGATGACGGGCAGGTTCAGGCCCTGCTCATAGAACTGGCGGGCAGCCAGGGCGCACTCGTCGTCATGGGCCCACATGATGACCACGTCGCAGTTCTCTTCCTTGACCTTGAGGATCTGCGTGCTGAGGTCCTTATCACCGGCGTTGTGGCCGGCTTCGTAGTATTCCACACCGTTGGCATCGCACCACTTCGTGATGGTGTGCATCGCGCCGGAGCCGTAGTCATCGCTGCAGTAGAAGATGCCGATCTTCTTGGCGCCGTAGTTGGAGACGGCATAGGACGCCGCGACCTCCGCCATGATGGTGTCGGAGCAGCGCAGACGGTGGAAATAGGGATTGTCGATGTTGTCAGTCAGAGCGGCGCTCGTTGCACCGATGAGGAGGGGGATCTTGCCGGTCTGGACGTTCTGGTCCATGGCCAGTGCGAGGGAGCTGAGCATCGGGCCGACGATAGCGACGACCTTCTGGCTCTGGAGCTTGTTATAGGCGTTGATGGCCGTGTCGGCCTTGCCGCCGTCATCCTCGATGACGAGCTCGATCTGCTTGCCGTTGATGCCGCCGGCAGCATTGATTTCTTCCACGGCCATCTTGGCGCCCTGCTGGGCATAGCCGCCGTTCGTCTGGGAGTTGCCCGTCAGGGAGCAGAGGATGCCGAGCTTGATGGTATCGTCACTGCCGCCCTTGCCGCAGGCGGTGAAAGCAAATACCAGCGAGAGTACGAGGACCAGCGCGATCAGTTTCGAAAACTTCTTCATTTCATGACGCTCCTTTTATTCTCTTGATAGTGGGGTCTGGGATCATTGCCTGCAAGGGGTATCCCCCGCGCCGGAGAAGCGGGGTCCGATCCTCCGGCGCGGGGTGTGAGAAAGGTGATGAATGCTTAGGCACCGCCGCATAATTCAGCGGGGGCATTCGGCGAAAAATATCCGACGAAGGCCGAAGGTGCAATTGCGCGGTGTTGCCCTTACTTGATGAGGTTGGTCGCCTTGATGGTGACGTCCATGTCGGCCAGCAGAGCGTCGACCTTCTTCTTCTCCTCGGGCAGCAGGTCGCCCAGCGGCATACGGGGCAGACCGGCGTCGAAGCCGAAGCACTTGAGGACATACTTGAAGACCTCGTGCCAGTGCGGATCGTTGTTGCTGTAGGTGATGAAGTAGTCGATGAAGTCCTGCATCTTATCCCACAGCTTGCGGGCGGCCGGAGCATCCTGCTGCACGGTGCAGAGGTTGAACAGGTCGACGCAGAACTTCGGGAAGATGCCGGGCAGGCCGGACAGCCAGCCGTCAGCGCCGGCGAAGAAGGCGGGCAGCGGCTCGTAGTCATGGCCATAGAGGGCGGTGATGCCGTCCGGGCAGTAGTGCTTCATGCCCTGGATGTAGCTGGCGCGGCCGTCAGCCAGCTTCACGCCGTTGATGATGCCCTGCTCTGCCAGCTCCTTCAGCTCGATCGGCTCGAACTGATAGCCGCAGAAACGGGGGTTGTTGTAAAGGATGATGTCGAAATCATCGCCGACAGCCTCGCGGAGCTTCTTGAAGTGGTTTACGACGGCTCTCTTGTGCGGGATGAGGTAATACGGCATGATGACCAGCGCGCCCTCGGCGCCGCACTTCTGTGCGAACTTCGTCATCTCGATGGTCTGCGCGGTGCCATACTTGCCGGTGCCGGGATAAACGGGGACCTGATGGTCGACGAACTTCACGAGGCACTCGATGATCTTCTTCTGCTCATCGTCGCTCATGGAGATGTTCTCACCGGTGGAGCCGGTCACGGAGAGGCTGTGTGCGCCGCAGTCCAAAACCCACTGGATATAGCGCTCGGTCTCTTTCTGGTTGAAGCTCTCGTCAGCATTCCAGAAAGTCATCACGGCAGGCATAACGCCGGAACCCTTGGTCTTACGCATGGTGCTCATATTTCTTCCTCCTGATAGACTTGTCGTCTTTTCTGAATTGGTTTTCATTTATTATCAGCGAGGCCTGCCGTGCACAAAACAGGTCTACGTTGACTGCTCATTTTCGCGGATATTGCGGATGATCTGCTCCTCCACATACCGCACATGGGTGGTGATGGAGCTGACGAGGGCAGCGCGGTCGAGGCGGCGGAGGGCATCGCAGATCATCCTGTGGTGATCGACGGCCTCCTGCGAAACGACTGCCACGCCCTTGAGGTTCAGGTAATTCAGCGTGACGCAGTTATTCTGCACGCGGCTGTAGAGCTCCGTCATGTAGGAATTGCGCGCGCAGGCGACGATCATACGGTGCAGCTTCATATCCGCCATACTGGAGCGGTAGCTGTCGCCGCTCTCCTGGGAACGGCTGCACTCCTCCTCACACTCGGCGATACGGTAATCCATAGCGGGCTCGCCGATGTCGCAGATGAGGTTTGCAGCGCCGACCTCAAAGAACAGGCGCATTTCCATCATATCCCGCACACGCCGTTCGTCCGCGGCGGGGAAAAAGAACTTACCGGTCGGGGAGGTCTCCACGATGCCGTCCGTAGCCAGGCGCTTGAGGGCCTGGATGACCGGCGTGCGGCTGATCTCATACTGTTCGCAAAGACGTTCGATCTGCACCTGCTCGCCGGAATGGAACTTTCCTTCAAAAATGCTGGAGAGGATTTGTTCGTAAACGGCCTCGTCCAAATTGCGCTTCAGGCGAAATGTGTTCATATCATACTTCCTCCAGTTTTATCATCACGAGCGATCTGCTGTTTATGCTGTATAGAAGTATTGTAGCCGCCATTCAATCTCCCGTCAATATTAAATTCATTTTTGCGCTTTCCACAAATCGGTGGTTCGTTTTTCTGGCTTCATTATACACCATGAACAAGTTTTGTCAATCCCGAAATTAAATTAAAAATTCAGTTTTCTGTTTTGCACAATACACAGGCGTATTACTTGTGCATTTTGCATGTTTTTCCATCCGGTTACAGAATTCGATCCGTTTTGACCGATTTCCGCAGCACAAAAACCGCACGCGCCGAAACAGGCGTGTGCGGGAAAAGAGGATGCTGCCGTTCTGCAAGACTGGTCGCTCCGGCCGCAATGCCGCAAAAGCAGGCACAGCATATAAAAAAGCGGGCAGGTCATTCTGACCTGCCCGCTTTTTTCCGGAGCTTTGCATCCCGCTCAGGCGACGCCGAAGCAGGTGAACATAATAACAAGATAAGCGATATACAGCGCCCCTGCGAGGATGCCCATCCAGCGCTTGAACCTGCCGCAGGCCAGCGCCGGGACCATCACGGCCGCGCTGATGATGAGGCAGGCCGGGATATCGAGCAGCATGCCCTGGCGCTCGATGGGCTGCGGGCGGCCCTGCAGCAGGGCGCACAGCGGCATGATGAGCGTCAGATCGAGGATGTTCGCGCCGATGATATTGCCGACAGAGAGCGAGGCCTGCTTTTTGCGGATGGAAATGATGGTCGTGACGAGCTCCGGCAGCGAGGTGCCGATGGCGATCATCGTGGCGGCGATAACGGCATCCGGCACGCCGATGCGGCGGGCCAGCTCCGAGCCGTTGTCGATGAGCAGCTGCGCGCCAAGCACGATGGCGGCCGCGCCGAGCACGAATTTGCCGATGTTCCACGCGACGGTCCTTCCGTCCTTCTTCGGCTTTTCCGCGGGCTGCTCAGCCCCCTGCTCGCGCCGCCCGGCCAGCAGACTCTCGGCCATGTAGAAGACGAATACGGCCAGAATGGCCGCGCTCTCCCACAGGGAGAGACTGCCGTCGCGCGTGAAGACGAACAGCAAGCAGATGGCAGACAGCAGCAGGCAAGCCTTCCCGGCATATTGCCTGCGCGTCATGACGCACTGCATACACACGAGGGAGATACACAGGATGAGGCCGGTGTTGGCCGTGACGGAGCCGACGGCGTTGCCCACGGCGATGTCCGCGTTGCCCTCGAAGGCGGAGAACAGCGACACAAGCAGCTCCGGCATGGTCGTAGCGAAGCTGACGACCGTCGCGCCGATGATAAACTTCGGGATGCCGGTTGACTCGGCGATCCATGTTGCCGCGTCGACGAACAGGTCGCCGCCCTTCATGATACAGAACAGGCCTGCGCCGAACAGGGCGAGCACAAAAAACAGATTGCTTCCGGTTAGATCCAGCGGCATGGACGATCCCTCCAATGATTGCTTCTGCCGAGGCCCGCAGGCGATCGGTTCGAAGATTCTGCAAACGTAAAAGAAAACCGTTGTCAAGTGACAACGGTTTTCGATTCTGGAGCGGGTGACGAGGCTCGAACTCGCTACCTCCACCTTGGCAAGGTGGCGCTCTACCAGATGAGCTACACCCGCATTTGCAGGAATCATTATAGCGGGATCGGCTCGATTTGTCAAGTCTTTTTTGCAAAAGGTCGAAATTTTTTACGCTATGGCTCCGTCGGCTCCTCCGGCTCCGGCACGGGATTGGAGGGATAGGCCTCCGCGTCCCAGTCATAGCCCTCGTCCCGCAGCGCGGCGGGATCGAGCAGGTCGAGGGAATCGCCGCCTTGCTCCACAGAACGCATCAGGTCGACAGCATACCACGTTTCCTCGAGCTGCAGCAGGTTCCACCAGTGCGTCTCGCCGCCGCGCGTGCCGCTGACCAGACGGCACGCCAGCCCGGCACGGGTGCACTCGGCATAGAACACCGAGGCAAACGACAGGCTGTGCGCCCGCCCGCTGCTCAGCAGATCATAGGCAGGCATGTCCGGCGTCTCCTCCGCAGTCGTATAGGTAAAGCGGGTCAGCAGGAAGCGGGCCAACAGCTCTGCGCAGCGCCGGGGCGTCGTACCGCTCTCCACATAGGCGGCGGCAGAGTCCAGAATGGTGTTCACCGCGGCCTGCATGCTGCGCAGCGTGTCGCGCGGCTGGCTGTAGGTAAAATGCAGCTCCAGAATGCGCGTCTCGCCCGTCTCCGGGTAGACGGCCGCCGAGACCTCCGGCAGGGCCATGGCGCTGTCCGGATGCTCGAGGCAGTAGGTGCGGATGTAGCCGGAGAAGTCCGCATCCTCATAGCTGCGGATGCGCAGCGTCAGCGCCGCGTCAAAATTAGCCAGCGCCTGCCGGATCTTCGCATGCGCGCCGTTGACGCCGCTCACGGTCACGATAGCATCGATCTCCGCCGCAGAGCGGCGGAACACGATGCTGACCTCGACGGTGCCGGTCTGCGCGTCGCCGCGCAGCTCCGCATCGGCATAGTCCACGGCGTAGGCGCCGATGGGGTCCTCTTGCGTGATGTAGCGCACGGTCTCCGTCAGGTCGGCGGTGAGATCGCCGCTGTAGCCCGAGATGCGGATCTCGCCCTGCTCCGTCCAGTTGCGAACAAATGATAGCATCGCGCCGCGCAGCTCGCTGCGGTTGCCGGCCGTGGGCGGCTCCTCCTGCTGCGGGGTCTCCGTTGCAGGTATGCTCGGCTCAACGTGGGGGCGGACGGAGAGATAGCTGTCGTCCGCGCCGCAGGCGGACAGCCCGGCCAGCAGGCCGAGCAGCAGCAGACAGGCAATGAAATTCCGCACGGCGGCGTCCTCCTTTTGGGCTTTACGGCAGCACCGCACAATTCAGTGAGAGCATATCCGGCGAGGGCCGAAGCTGCAATTGTGCGGCGTTTCCTTACAATTCATTTCGGTCGTAGCGCTTGAAGCCGTCGCCCAGCACCTGATGGGCATCCTGCAGGATGATGAAGGCGTCCGGGTCGATGTCCATGACCAGCTCCTTCAGCTCCGCGAGCTGCTTGCGCTTCACGGCGCTGAGCAGGACCATCTTGTCCTGCCGCTTGTAATAGCCCTGCCCCTTGAGCAGGGTCACGCCGCGGTCGAGCTGGCTGTCGATGGCCGTGGCGATGGCCTCATACTTCTCCGTGATGATGAGCGCGACCTTGGAATAATCCATGCCGTAGACGACGCGGTCGAGCGCCATGGAGGAGACGACCATGGCAATGACGCTGTAGAGCGTGTTGTTGAAGTCACGGTAGACCACGCCCGTGATGACGGCAATGGTCAGGTCCATGCAGAGGATGATCTTGCCGATGGGGAAATTGCGGAATTTCAGCTTCATCAGGCGCGCGACGATGTCGACGCCGCCCGTCGAGGCGTTGCCCAGGAACACGAGGCCGAGGCTCACGCCCATGAACACGCCGCCGAACAGGGCCGCCACGAGCGGCTCGACGGCCGGGACCGGCAGGATGCGGGCGAACAGGTCAAGGAAAACGGACGTCAGCACCGTGCTGTAGAGCGAGCCAAAGAAGAAATGCCGTCCGATCTTTTTCAGGCCGCAGAGGAACAGCGGGATGTTGATCATGGCGTTTAGAATGCCGACCGTCAGGAATTTCGGGTGAGCGGCATAGACGATGATCATGGCGATGCCGGAGACGCCGCCGCTGCTGATGCCGCCCGGCTCCAGAAACAGGTCAAAATTCAGCGCGTAGAGGAGACTGCCTAAGGTAATAAGCAGGATATTGCGAAATAACTCGGTTTTCTGCTGGTTCAGGGCCTTCATGCGATGTTCCTCCTTCTTTCTTTTGCGCCGGACGGCCCGGCCGGGAATGCTGTTTTCAGGAAACTCTGAATCAATCATCTGCGGCGGATGCCGGAGCTTTTTCGTCAATCCATCGGTATGGAAAGTTTGTGGTACACAAAGTACAACTGCACTTTCCATACCTCGCCTTGCCAAAAAATCTCTCGCCATCCACTCTTGCTGATTTATTCAGAGCTTCCTTTGCTGATTATTCAGAATTTCCTTAGAGCTCTTCGAGGGAGAGCTGCTTTTCGGCGGCATCCTCCTCGCGGAGCAGCGCGCCCGCTGCGGGGAGCGTGCGGGTGCGGTAGCGCGACTCGTTCACAATGCCGCTTTCGGCAAGCGGGCAGGCGCGGGAGAGCTCTGCCTTGCGCCGGAGCGTGAGAACGGCGACGCCGAGCGTCGTGCGCGTTGTCTTCGGGGCCAGCTGGGCCGTCTGCAGAATGAGGGCGCGTCCCTCGGTGGAGTATAGCACGAGCTGCACATCCTCCTGCAGCAGGAAAATGCCGCGCAGCTCGCTGCGGTCACTGTAGGCGCCGGTCAGCTTGCGGCGGTTGGACTTCGTCTGATAGGCGGAAAGCTCCACGCGCGCCGCCTTACCGTTGGCGAACAGGAAGAGCATGCTGCCGCTGTAATCGCCGGGCAGGCAGACGGCCGCGACGCTCTCGCCCTCGTCGAAGCCGAGCTTCGTGGGCAGATAGTCGCCGAGCAGCGAGGCCTTGCCGTCGTCAAAATCGGCGCAGCGCGCCTTATAGACCTGGCAGCGGTCCGAGAAGACGAGCAGCTCCGCCGCATTCGTCGTCTCGCACGAGAAGCGCAGGCCGTCTCCCTCCTTGAAGCGCTGCTCGCCGGACATGCGCAGCGACTGCGGCGTGATCTTCTTGAAATAGCCCTCGCGGGAAACGAAGGTCGTCACGGGATAATCAGGCGTCTCCTCCTCCGGCTCCGGGTCGAGCTCCGCCGCGTCCTCCACGATGACGGTGCGGCGGTCCGTGCCGTATTTTGCGGCAACGGCGTCCAGCTCCTGCACGATGAGGCGGCGGATGCGCTTTTCACTGCCGAGCGTCTTTTCCAGCTCGGCGATCTCGGCGGCCAGCGCGTCGACCTCCTGCGTTCGGCGCAGAATGTATTCCTTGTTGATGTTGCGCAGCTTGATCTCCGCCACGAACTCCGCCTGAATCTCGTCGATGCCGAAGCCGATCATCAGGTTCGGCACGACCTCCGCCTCGGACTCCGTCTCGCGGATGATGCGGATGGCCTTGTCGATGTCCAGCAGAATCTGGCGCAGGCCCTCAAGCAGGTGGAGCTTTTCGCTCTTTTTGCGCTTCTGGAAGAACAGGCGGCGGCGGACGCACTCCGTGCGCCATGCCGTCCACTCCTCGATGATCTCGCGCACGCCCATCACGCGTGGCATGCCCGCGATGAGGATGTTGAAATTGCAGGCGAAGCTGTCCTGCAGCGGCGTTGAGCGGAAGAGCTTCTGCATGAGCTTATCCGGCTCGACGCCGCGCTTGAGGTCGATCGTGAGCTTCAGGCCGGACAGGTCGGTCTCGTCGCGCATGTCGGAGATCTCGCGGATTTTGCCCGCTTTGATAAGTTCGGAGACCTTGTCGATGATGGCCTCCGTCGTCGTGGTATAGGGGATCTCATAGATCTCAATGAGATTTCCCTCCTTCTGGTAGCGCCAACGGGCGCGCAGGCGGACGCTGCCACGGCCTGTGCGGTAGATTTCCGCCATTTCCGCCGCGTCATACAGCAGCTCGCCGCCCGTGGAGAAGTCCGGCGCGGGCATGACCGAGAGCAGGTCGCATTCCGGATTCCCGATCCACGCGGCCGTGGCCTTGCAGACCTCGCGGAGGTTGAAGCCGCAGATGTTGCTGGCCATGCCGACGGCGATGCCCATGTTGGCCGAGACGAGAACATTCGGATACGTCGTCGGCAGCAAAGCAGGCTCGAGCATGGTGTTGTCGTAGTTATCCACAAAATCGACGGTCTCGCTGTCGATATCGCGGAACAGCTCGGCGCAGATGGGGTCGAGCTTCGCCTCGGTATAGCGCGAGGCGGCGTAGGCCATATCGCGGGAATAGACCTTGCCGAAGTTGCCCTTTGAGTCGACGAACGGGGTGAGCAGGGCCTCGTTGCCGCGCGCCAAACGGACCATGGTCTCGTAGATGGCGGCGTCGCCGTGCGGGTTCAGGCGCATGGTCTGTCCGACGATGTTGGCGGATTTTGTCCGCCCGCCGTTCAGCAGGCCCATTTTGTACATCGTGTACAGCAGCTTCCGGTGTGACGGCTTGAAGCCGTCGATCTCCGGGATGGCGCGCGAGACGATGACGCTCATCGCATAGGGCATATAGTTCCCGGTCAGCGTGTCGGTGATGGGCTGCTCGAGCACCTCGGCCCGCAGGCCCTCGACATGCGCCGTATCAATATTCTTTTTGAGCTCGGGTTCCTTCTTTTTTCTTGCCATAAACCGATACCTTTACAGTTTATTTTGTTCGTGAATGGAGATTTCGCTGCGGGCAGTTTCGCATATCAATGTAGGAGCGGGGACAGCCACGCCCGCGAAGCGGCAATCAATAGCACTAATTTGATAGGATGCACCGTTGTTACCGCTGCACCCGCCTGATGTGTCATTGCGAGGAGCGAAGCGACGCGGCAATCTCGGGAAGGCAGTTGCGATTTCGCCGGTAGCTTTCCCACGATGCAGCCGGGTACTGCGAGATTGCCACGTCGGCCTCCGGCCTCCTCGCAATGACAAACCTTTGGCCTTTGCTATTTTAACGATGGTCTGTACAAGCTGCAGGTGCACCGCCGGGAGGGGACAGCCCGGCCCCTACAACGCATGGCCGAAGGCCCGTGAATTATTCATTCTTCATTTTTCAGTCTTCAGTATTCATTTATTTCTGCGTGCCCCTCCCCTACAACGCACGTCTGGCAGCCTCGTTAAATTTTACACTACGAAATATCCGCCATTTCCAGATACTGGCTGCCGTTTTCGGCGATATATTCCTTTCTTCCGGCGAGATTATCGCCGAGGAGGAGGTCAAAATAGAACGCCGTTTTCTCCGCGTCCTCCGGCATGACCTTGATGAGGCGGCGCGTTTCGGGGTTCATCGTCGTGAGCCACATCATCTCCGGCTCGTTCTCGCCAAGGCCCTTCGAGCGCGCGACGGAAATCTTCTTTCCCTCGAGCGTTTTCAGAATGTCGGCCTTCTCCGTCTCGTTGTAGGCGAACCACGTCTTGTCCTTGCAGGTGATCTCGAACAGCGGCGTCTCCGCGATATAGACATAGCCCTCGCGGATGAGCGTGGGCACGAGGCGGTAGAGCATCGTGAGCACGAGCGTGCGGATCTGGAAGCCGTCGTAATCGGCATCGGTGCAGATGACGATCTTGTTCCAGCGCAGGCTGCCGAGGTCAAAGGCCGTCAGGTCCTTGACGTGCTTGTCGCGCACCTCGACGCCGCAGCCCATAACGCGCAGCAGGTCCGTGATGATCTCACTCTTGAAAATGCGGGCGTAATCCGCCTTCAGGCAGTTGAGAATCTTGCCGCGGATGGGCATGATGCCCTGAAATTCCGCGTCGCGCGAGAGCTTGACCGAGCCCATGGCGGAATCGCCCTCGACGATATACAGCTCGCGGCGGCTGGCATCGCGGCTGCGGCAGTCGACGAATTTCTGCACGCGGTTGGCGATGTCGAGATTGCCGGAGAGCTTCTTTTTGACCGTGATGCGGGCGCGCTCGGCCGTCTCGCGGCTGCGCTTGTTGATGAGCACCTGCTCGGCGATGCGGTCGGCCTCCTGCTTGTTCTCGAGGAAATAGACCTGCAGGCGGCTGCGGAAGAACTCCGTCATAGCCTCCTGAATGAAGCGGTTGTTGATGGACTTCTTCGTCTGGTTCTCATAGGACGTCTGCGTGGAGAAGCAGTTCGTCACAAGCACGAGGCAGTCCGCCACGTCCTGGAATGTGATCTTCGATTCGTTCTTCGCATATTTGCCGTTCTGCTTGAGATAGGCGTCGATGGCGGAGACGAACCCGCTGCGCGCGGCCTTGTCCGGCGCGCCGCCGTGCTCGAGCCACGAGGAGTTGTGATAGTATTCCAGGCGGCTCAGATTGCGCGAGAAGCACAGCGCCGCCGTGATCTTTACCTTATATTCCGGCTTGTCCGCCCGGTCGCGGCCGCGCCGCTCCGTCTCCCAGTACTGCGGCATGGTGAAGGCGTTGCCGTCCGTCAGCTCCGTGATGTAGTCGAGGATGCCGTGCTCATAGCAGAACTCCGTCGTCTCGAACTTGCTGCCGGCCTGGTTGCGGAAGCGGAACGTCACGCCCGCGTTGACGACGGCCTGCCGCTTGAGCGTGTCAAGATAATACTCCACGGGGATGTCGATGTCCGTGAAGACCTCGAGGTCCGGCTTCCAGTGGAACAGCGAGCCGGTCTTTTTGCGGTCGGCGGGCTTTTTCTCCATCTGGCCGTCGATCTCGCCCCTTTTGAAGTGGAGGTGATATTCGAAGCCGTCGCGGAAGATCCGCGCATTGAAATACTCCGAGGCATACTGCGTGGCGCAGGTGCCGAGGCCGTTCAGGCCGAGGCTGTATTCATAATTTTCGCTGGCATTGTTGTTGTATTTGCCGCCCGCGTACATCTCGCAGAAGACCAACTCCCAGTTGTAGCGCTGCTCCTTCTCGTTCCAGTCCACGGGGCAGCCGCGGCCGAAGTCCTCGACCTCGATGCTGCGGTCGGCGTAGCGCGTGACGATGATGAGCTTGCCGTAGCCCTCGCGGGCCTCGTCAATGGCGTTCGACAGGATCTCAAACACGGCGTGTTCGCAGCCGTCCAGCCCGTCGGAGCCAAAAATGACCGCGGGGCGCTTGCGAACGCGCTCCGCGCCTTTGAGCGTGGTAATGCTCTCGTTGCCGTATGCTTGCTTTTTGGCCATAATGTCCCTCGCTCTGCATGGTTTCATGATCGTGATAATAAATATAGTATATCCCGGCGGCTGCAAAATGTCAAGAAATCTGCGAAGGGCCGGACTCGCGGAATTTATTATGGATATCATTCCTGCAGTGACCGCCGCTACAGACGCAACCGGTGTGTCCGTTTTTATCGACAGCCTGTAAGAATCGCAAGCGCAGCGCCGGGCCCGGCTGTCCGCTCCCCTGCAATTACAATGTTCCGCGAAAAAACGCCTTGTATTTTCCCCGCATTTCCGGTACAATAGGAAAAAATCAAGTCATACGTTATAAAGATAGAGAGGTCGATTTCCATGAAACACAATCGCGGCGGGATCCTGATCGCCGTTCTGCTGCTGGTCATCGCAGTCGCCGTAGCCGGTATCGTCTATTACGTCCTGCGTATCACGCAGACAGGCCCGGCCACGGCCACCGGCGGCGTGGAGCCGACGGAGCCTTCCTCCTCCGCCGCGCCGACCGACGCTCCGGAGACGGACGCGCCGACCGAAACGGAGGCCCCGACGGAGACCACTTCGCCCGAGGAGCTGGCCGCACAGGAGATCCTGGACGGCATGACCCTCGACGAGAAGCTCTGCCAGCTCTTCGTCGTCACGCCGGACGCACTGACGGGCCTCTCCCCCGCCACGGCGGCAGGGGACGCCACGCGCGAGGCGCTGGAACGCACGCCCGTCGGCGGGCTGGTGTATTTCGCGCAGAACATCGTATCGGCAGAGCAGGTCACGCAGATGCTGCAGACCACGCAGAGCTACAGCAAGATCCCGCTGCTGCTGGGCGTGGATGAGGAGGGCGGGCGCGTGTCGCGCCTGAGCGGCGTCGGCCTGACGGATGTACTGGACCCGATGGCGACCTACGGCGCGGCCGGAGACACGGCCGCCGTTGAGGACATGGGCAAGAAGCTGGGCGGTCAGGTGAAGGGAGCAGGCTTCAATGTGGACTTTGCACCGGTGGCAGACATCGTGACGAATCCGAACAACACGGAGATCGGCGACCGCTCGTTCAGCAGCGACCCCGCCGTCGCCTCCGATATGGTCGCCGCCATGACGCGCGGCTTGCAGGAGGGCGGCGTGCTGGCCTGCCTGAAGCACTTCCCCGGCCACGGCAGCACGGAGGCGGACTCCCATCTCGGCACGTCCGTCACAAACCGCACGCTGGACGAGCTGCGCGAGGCGGAGCTGCTGCCCTTCCGCGCCGGGATCGAGGCGGGCGCGGGCATGATCATGGTCTCGCATATGTCCGCCCCGGCCGTCACGGGCGACAACACGCCCTGCGACCTCTCCCCCGCCGTTGTGACGGACCTGCTGCGCACGGAGCTGGGCTATGACGGCATCGTCATCACAGATGCGCACAACATGGGCGCCATCACGGCGAACTATACACCCGGCGAGGCAGCCCTGCTTGCCATCGAGGCCGGCTGCGACCTCATCCTGATGCCGGACGACCTCGACGCCGCCCTGCAGGCCCTGCGCGATGCCGCCGCAGACGGCACGCTGACTGAGGCCCGCATCGACGAGAGCGTCCTGCGCATCCTGACGCTGAAGGCAAAGGCAGGACTGCTGGGATAATCCGCTGTAATTACAGGGACAGGGCAGCGTAAGGACGCGCCTTCCTCCCGTGTCATTGCGAGGAGGGCGTAAGCCCGACGTGGCAATCTCAAGCAGGCACTTACGAATCCGCCGGGGCCTTCCTGTGTTCCAGCCAGTCCTGCGAGATTGCCACGGCTCCTGCGGAGCCTCGCAATGACAAGTCAGGAAGCCTGCCGCATCCGGAGGGGCGCAATGACAAAGCCCGGAGCGCTCCCCTCCCGTGTCATTGCGAGGAGGGCGTAAGCCCGACGCGGCAATCTCAAGCAGGCACTTACGAATCCGCCGGGGCCTTCCTGTGTTCCAGCCAGTCCTGCGAGATTGCCACGGCTCCTGCGGAGCCTCGCAATGACAAGTCAGGAAGCCTGCCGCTGAACGTACAAAAAGCGCCGCGGGTGCGGCGCTCAGACTGTCGGAAAAGCCTCGCAGAGTTTGCGCCCGCAGGCGCAAAGAAAATGGAAATCATTTTCT